>Ga0099825_1002871_pt1 | contig 23024 bp, 17 predicted proteins | sample SiratroredBW_FD_76838 | JGI IMG/M metagenome (GOLD analysis project Ga0099825, IMG submission 76838) | Root nodule microbial communities of legume samples collected from California, USA - Siratro red BW | ecosystem: Host-associated > Plants > Roots > Nodule | place: USA: California | collected... | reverse complement strand
GTATACTTACTGTTGATTTGCTCTGAAAGGCAAGGCTGCTGTTTGTTGCCCTGTAACCAATGAAGTGGTGACAATCCTGTGGTCCAATTCCAGTAGTTTAGTTTACAGAAAAATGAACAATACAAAGATGAGAAAGTTTAAAGCATGTGCGTGCACTTACCCATTGAGCTGGAGATGTTGGTGGCGGAGGATGTCTCCAACACCGACAGCATCCAAAGCCTTCCAAGCATTTTGCCATATGGACAAAGCAAAGCCAGTGACCCTCAAAGTATCCGAAGATTCTAACACCAAATTTGGGATACCCAACCTGTGAGAATAAATGAAACATAAGAGAATAATGAAGACATAGAAAAATGGAAGTGGAAAAGATACCTGTGAAGTCCTAAGGATGTTGTGAGGCCTGCAATTCCAGCACCCACAATCACAATATCTTCAACTAATTCTCTTTCCATTACTAGTATTGTCTCTCCCTTGAATTGGATTGAGTGATACAGCTAAGTAGTATTTATATATATATATATATATATACGAGTGTGTTTGTTAATGTTTATATTTTAGTGGGATAAAGATGAATAGGAGGCTGGCACAGTGAACTTTGGTGATGAAAGAGATACGTTACATGTGAGCACATTTGAGCGGAAGGAAATGAGAAGCTGCTACTGTTGTCGTCATGGATTATGTCACACTCACAATCAGAGCAATTATTGAGAGAATACACTTTGAGTAGGAATGATTGAGTGATATGATATCCTTGTTTGACAAGAAAAATAGCTCTTGTCATGAGTAACACTTCCCTCCCATTCCCCCTTTTGCCAGTCTAAGCAAAAACTTAATTCATCTTATCTAATACGATCTTTGTTATCAATTATGTTATTTATTTATATGATTCCATCAAAATGTATGTACTTAAAATATTTGAGTTAAAGAAAACATTAAATTTTATTCTAATTAATACTCTTCTTTATCGCTTAATCTTTAATTAGTTACATTTATGTATTTATTATGATTTTAAAATGAAAACATATTTTAAATTACATAATTTATAATACATTTTTCATTCCGTAATCTAAAAATATATTCCAACTTACGTAATCTAAAACATATTCTCAAATTCCACAATCCAAACATTCACAATTTAAACATTTCCAACGCTCGATTAAGGGAACAGAAAAAAAATCATGGAAAAAAGTAATTTACGTAGTCGAAAACATGTTAACCAACTGAGTATCGTGGGTTCCATTCAGGCTTATGCTAATGGACACACAGAGATCGGATACATCAAAACTGTGATTGGCATCAGCCGAATTTGAATTACATAATGTTTATAGCTTCACAAAACCCCTGCTCCAATCAATAAAACTGCCAAGCCACAACAGTAATACTGTAATAGACTCTTTTATCAGAAACCAACACCCCCAACAAATGATGCAAGTAATACCTGCACATTTTAACCAATCCAAGGCAAGTAAAAGCCGTTACATGATTCTGAAGATGATTATTTCGGCCACGAGATTCCTCATCATGCAACAATTCATCAATTTATCTGCTGTCTAGGAATTTATCCTCGTATGACTGAGGCACCTGCCAGCATAAACAGGATTTATAATTATATGTTCAGGAAAAGATGTTCATCAATTTTGTGGATATCCAAAGAATAAAACAAGAGAAATAAAGGTGATGAAATGTACCATGAAGCTCGCAGTGATCATCTTCCCAGCAAACCATCTTCCGTGCAAGGACCGCTGAGCACTTATTGCAGATTGGGTATCTTCAAAACGTAAGTAGACAAAACCAGCACTCTTCCTGATGATCATTAAAATAATAAATAAATGAAAACGCCTAAAATCTTGTAGTCTGATAACTAAATGATTACTAGTTTACTCACTTATCAACATATATGTGTTTTAACGTCCCAAACTTGGAGCATTCTGCTTCAACATCTTCTTTAATATCCAAATCAAAATCTGGTTCGGTCTACAACACATCATGCCGATAATATTATTAGACAAAAAAAAGATGAAACAAAAATACGAAGTATAGGTGCTATTTAACCACCTCGTCTTTGGGATCAAACATGTTCTTTAACATTAAGCATTCACTTGGAACACCGATTGTATCAATATAAGGAATTGTAGCCGTGGGAATTTGGAGACCTCCACCTGCCAATCCAGATACTGCAGGAATAGAAGAAAGGGGAGAACCCACGGGCACAGCTGCGAGTATGTTTCCAGCTGCTGGTAGATTAAGACCTGTGTTGCTGACAACAGAATTACCCAGGGAACTAACCATGCTGTCAAGAAATGCACGAGTGAGATAATGATTATTAATATTGATCTTAACATGTGAAAACCCAAAATGGCAGAGGACAAACCTTGATGCAGTGCCACTACGATCCAACTTTTGCATGAGTATTGCTCGAGAACATGCATTCAAGGACTGAAAATTTCAGAAAGGTCAGCTAAAACGGTGTGACTTCTATTAAAATTAAAACGATTTAAATCTATTATAATCAACAAATAAAATAAAAAGTACCAGTTAATACAAATTTTCAAACAGAAATGAATATTTTGGTGAAGCTAATAATTCGCATTGATAGTGGTTTTTTGAATATCAATATCATTGTAATTTTGTATTTACCAAAAGAAATATGGAGAGGAGACTTTTTTTCAGGTGCAAAAAAAAAATCGGTATACTTCAATTCCAGCACTATACTACTATAATCTGCTGAAGACAGCAGGGTCTAAATTCAAACCTAGTAACGACTAACCGCAGACCCTTTGATAATTTAATTTTCTAAATTACTAAGATTAATAAACGCTACTAAAAAAAATCCAATCTTCTAATATTCAGATTTCAGTACATGAACAGCCAATCTTTCAGGTCTAAAACACGTAAAGTTTATAGCTAGCACTAGTTCCCAAGATATTAGTTGACCACATAAATGAGTAAAAATCCTCAGAATACTCATTCAGCTTCCCATATATATTTGAAATAAAGTGTAGATTACACCAGCACAAAGTAATAGAGCACCCAAATTCAATTACAGTATAACCACACCAATGGAATATGATTACTCTGCTGTGAAATATGACTGCTTCAACTTACACTGCATTAGTGGAGTTCCATGTTGGCTTTGTAAACATCAGGAAGATGTGTAATTCAGTAAAATTTTAATAGTTCATAACCAGTTTTCTTCATAAATAGATTACTTACCAAGCCACCTCCTTCATCATCATCAAAATCACCAGTATTTCCTCCAACCTCTTGCATTCCAGATTGATCAGTAACAGCCGATACCTAATTCATTTAAGATTGGTCAGTAAACACATCTCAAAGTTTACATACAGATAAATAAGTCCAGTTCAAATGAAAAAATAATAAATTACTTGATCTTATGGTTCCTTGCCTGAGGTAACATAGATGAGTACAAATTACAGGACTCCCCAGACCCAAAGTAAAGTAAAATCATCTACAAGATTCACTAACTGGCCAAAATTATTTCCAAGAAACTGGTCTAGTTAGCAACTTAGCATATAAAAGGTACAAGGATTCAATCAAGACTCCATCAGTTCAGCAACCTAACCGCCAGAATCAGAATGCGTTACTACTCAGACTAGTTTGCTACATATTCTATGCATTCAGTTAGATATAGCACAAGATCAAGATGCAAATTAAAAGTAGTCCATAAGCTGACTGCTCATTATGACATTTCAACCATTCACATTTTATAAAATTTAATAGGACCCAAACTTATAAAGCCTAATTTTACTAAAAGAAGGTCTACCAACTTAGATTTATGAACAATTCAACAGTACCTTGATTGTTCTACCACCAATCTCTAATTGACCATTCAAGCTCTGAGCATTTCTTGCATCTTCAAGGCGTGCAAACTACAGTAAACAGTTTAGTTAACCTACATAGCTGGAAAAACTGCAGCTTACGAAAAGGATTATGATAAAGCTAGTGGTATATATAATGGTATCAGAACCCAGTAGCAACTTCATTCATGAGTAGATCATGACTCCACTGGGTCTACAGAGAAGTTCTACCATGATTTGGGTCTACAGAGAAGTTCTACCATGATTTAAAATCATTGAAAGTTTCCATGTAGAGCGAGCAATCGCTCAATTATTGCTACTAGTCACAAAATTCACCTGTACAAAGCCAAAACCTTTGCAGTGCCCACTTTCATCAAGTGGCAGCTGGACTAGCTCAACCTGACCAAATGCTTCAAACACCTAAACAAATTAACAAGGGTGTTTAAAAGAATAATACAATCAATTGGAATATATTATATACTATTATCAAACTGCAGACAAAAGCAAAATATTGACTTTCAAGTAATCAGAAAGAAAAGTAACAAGAGGAAAAGAAGAGGCACAGGCAAAAGAAAAGGAGCAGATAATTTCTCAGTTCAGGAACCAATTTCATTCAACTTTTGCATTGCATCATGAATGAGGACCCCTTTCAATCAACTAGTTCTCGAAACTCAATCACAAAATGCACCAATAAATTTTCTAAGGACAAAAGAAACAAGTGATCACCTGACGAATATCAGCTTCACTCATACTGATATGCAAATTTCCAACATAGAGCCTTCTTGCTCCCCCAGAATAAGGACCTGTAAGTCCAGTGGATCCACTAGCAAGAGATGTTGTGGACTGAACCAAATTCTTTTCCGCTTCTGATGGCTTCACCATCACTGGTTGACCTAGGAGAGGTTGGCCTGAAAGTGCTATTGCCATGGGGACAGACATGACATCATAAAACTCAATATACCTGCATAAAAGAAAGCAGTACATAGTCATATACAAAGCCAATAAAGATGAGGTTTACACCATCTACCTTAAATATATATTTATAATTATTTTTTTTTTTTTTTAATTATAGCTATTGACAAAATGATTGTAACAAGTAACCTGGTCACATTATAATGTAAATAGACACCCTCGTCTCTCTATATATGCATTGTAAGAAGGAAAACAACAAGGATCGTTATCATTATAGAGATTTATACTTTTGAGAATCAGATTGATAGATACCTGTTGATAGTTAGTTAGTGTCTATTAGTGAGAGAGTTTAGTTAGGTTAGGTTAGCTGGCTAGACTGAGATAGTAAAAGAAACAAAGCATATTACACGCAAATAAAGAGGTGAGATTGAGAGAGAATTCATCCTATCATTTGAGAAAGTATTTGACTCTTATCTTAGAAGGAGAGTCCTGATCTCTCAAATATCTAGGGAAATTATTTTGTATCCTCTAACCCTAGCCAGAGGCTGCTACAATACAACAGTGGCACAGCATTCCAGATTTATGGTTCATCAATAAAAATCATTATTTTCTTTAGATTCAAACAAGCTCTACAATTCATAGATATATTTTCATACATACATGTATCCATGCATACTTACATATGTGGGAGAACATTAGGTAAGAACATTAAAGGAGTTAATTTAGACCATCACTGTGTTATGGACCTTTATGAAGGATTAAGACAACGGTGTAGACTCAAAAGACTACTTCTATTGACCTACAGTGAAAGTGAGAAGCGGACTCAACCATGAGAGAGCCCTTCTTAAACTACTAACACAATGGACAGCAGATGGGAATACATTTGTTCAACCCTAATTTATTGTTCACAGAATTCATAAAAACTAATTTAGAGCAAGTTGTACAAATACCTACAAATCAAAGATTAGGTACAAGTTTCAAAATATAATATCATATATTTATATAAAAGCTAACTCTGCTCCCAACTGCCTTTTTGATGATGCTTTTTCATACATAACTAAGAGGTACAAATTTAATTTAGGTCAGATCACAGTTGTCTTGCGCTTACCCAACACCCTTAGAACGCCTTGAATTGCGGTCCATAATCAAGCGAACATCTCGTACCTAAAAATAGCAAACTAGATATGTCAATAAAACATAGGTCGAAGGACATCTACCTTTTGCAACCACAATAAAAAAGGGGGGAAAAAGGAAAAACAAAAACACAGCAAAAGGTATGAGTCTAAATTTGGTACAGCTAACAATGTAAAACTATATACACTATCAGTAAGCAATAAGGTGCAACATCATATGAATGTAATTTCACATGCATATTGCAGTTCACATTTTCTAAACATGAGATGCTATACGATTTACTGATGTGTAAAATTCATTACACTATCAAGGAATTAAAATAAATTCATGTCGTTAACTACAATAGATTTGCTTTTGATGCTCTGCCAGAGAAATGCATTCCATGCCTCAGATTTATTTTCATCTGGCAATCTCTTATTTATTCTCTTACATTATTTAAGGGAGACAAGGATCTATTACAATAAAAATGTCAAAAGGAAACAACAGTTTTCCAATAATTGTTCCACAGTTCACTTTCATGCATTAAACTCCAAAATCAAAGTAAGCTACCATAGCATAGGAAAGAGATTTTATTGTCAGCAAAAAAATTGAAATATAGAATGACCTTGCCAGCCCTTGAGAAGAACTCGTATACATCTCTTTCATCCGCTTTAAGAGAAATCTGAGAAAACGTTTTGAAGATTAGATCTGGCAGTTAATGAAATATTAAGAACAGATCATGTGATTGCATTCCAGATGTATTTGGAATACCTGATAGGCGAACACAGTTCTTTGATCTCTTTCAGGATCAGCATCAGGTTCTGTTGTTTCTTCCTTTTTCTCTTTGTGTCGCCTACAACATGATAAAAGCACAAAATTATAGCCCAAGTTGTTGGAATACATGCAATCCCTTTATAGCAGTTCAGATTTGAAAATAACAATAACATCTATTTAACAAACTATTGCATAAACCATATTCCCCAACACAAAATTCTCATGTTCCTTAAATTCGCAACATGGCAGCAAATTGTCTTTACATGTACAAAGCCCAAATCCACGTGAACACAGGCCTGCACGGAACTAAATTAAGTCAACATTAAATCCCCAGGTAGCATAGGTTTTAATTTATGACTTTGCTACTTGAACTCAAAAAGAATCAAACCCGTGGATTGATGGAAACGGTAATTAAAGGGGATGAATATCATCCAATTGCTATTAACACAAGATTTTGTACCTTCTATAAATAAAACAAAATCTTATATTGAAACAGCATCACCAACTTGGATTGATGGCAGAACGAGAGTGAGGGACCTAATTGCATTAAGTTGAAACCTGTTAAAAGCTTATATATACTGAGTAAGAGAACCATAAGCATAAAGAGAATGCAACCTTTATAATGCACAAAAAATATTTTTATATAGGACATCGCTAGTGATGCGATAAAACAGAAGGAAATAATCAACAGCAATAGGACAACAGAGTACACAAAAAAAACCACCCTGTCTATGCAATTGGCAAATCAATAGAATACAATAATATAAAAAAATAAAGGCCTTTAATCACATTGATCACATCACAGCAAGGTGCCAGCGATGTGAACAAAAAAAATTAATGTTGCAATGGAGCACCCAGTTCTGGACATAAACAACAGAACTGTTGGACTCTATCTGATGGTAGATTTTAAACCAGATTTAGGAACTTCATCTGTTATTTAAGGCTAGAGCATCTCGTTTAGTGGACTTCATTCACTCCAAAACCCCATGAACCAATTGTATAACAAAATTGAAAAGCCATGAATTGGAGAAGTTTCTAAAATCTAATATTTCTTCAATTAATCACAGAGACACCAATTTAGTACATGCAGTGACAGAAACAGTAATCAACATGTAGCCAAATGAACATTGCTTTTGTCCACAGGCATCAGAAGATGAATTGCTTCTCTTAAGCATTGCCCATTACTCCGTCACCAGCATTTCTGCAACAGAATAAATGCAATTAAGCAACTAATTTGAAGAGGGAAGGATTATAATAGCATGGCATCACCGCTGCTACAACGACCATTCAACAATGATGGTTGCAATGCATGCTTTCAAATAGAGTCCAGGAGTGATAAACTTTTGAAACCAATGACCTAAGGTTCCAGTACCAGGCCCAGTGGCTAGAAAGATTATTTGATGACCTTTCTACCATATCCACGTGTTCCTAAAATCTAACATTCAATATTCAGAAGCTATAATGCTGTTAAACAGCACAACTAACTATATGCAACTCAAAAACCACTATTCTCAAATCCAGTTTAGATATTATAATCAATACAAACAGTAAAACAAAACCTACAACAACCCTCAAAATAGAGATGAGAGGCAAGAGAGCAACCTTCTTCACAAAGACAAGCTCATGGGCATCAATGCAAATAACGATGACGTCCGGTAAAGCAGGACAACGAATAAATACCATTTATAAAAACGTGTAGGAGATTAAGCCTGATAGCTAAGAGGATAACACATTTCTGATCATCTAAGATTAACAGATTAAAAGTACAGATTGAAAGAAAAACTTCTCCCCGATTGATATCAAACATAGTCCCCCACCTACAAATTGTTCATGTCACATTTATAGACATGAAACTTGGGAATCTCATTTTGGCAATGAATATGACGAATGTGAAGGAGTTTCATGGGGGCATAGCTATCTCCGTAAGTTAAAATTGGTTCTTGCATAAAAGATGTACAAACTCTCATATAACTTCTCCAAATTTTAGTTTTTACCTCGTACATAAGCTAATTTAACTTGTGGAGAAGTCAATTTCATTTTTTACTTCATATTTTTCCTCCTAGGAGTCCTGATGAAAAAGTTTGCCCAAACATACTCTTAGTCATCATTAATTAAGTGGTATTCAAGTCAGTAGCATTTCTGCATCCTTTTCATATCCAATGCTCTGCTAAAGGGAAAATGGGCAATATTGTTTAAGTATATAGGCACGTCCAGACAGAGGAGGTTAATTCTCTAGATGAGATGCAGCAGAAAGAAATCATTATATACATAATCCCTGTTTACAACGGATGTAGGAAGTCAATAACTATCACAGTCAATCTACCACAGCAGCTAAAATGAATAAAACTTTAATGTGAAAGAATACCTGCTTTCTCTAACCCGTTCCCTTGGTTCCCTCACCCTTTCTCTGTCTCTGAAATCTTTATCAAGAACTGTTTCTCTGTCTCTGTCATCCAGATCACCCCGATGCCTTTCGGATCTACTTCTGCTGCGGTGTTCCTGTTCACTCTCACTTCCTCGGTCCCTTCTATCCCTTTCTTGGTCGCGCTCGCGATCTCTGTCTCTCTCCCTACCTCTCTTCATATCCTTGTTCTCATGGTCTCTGTCCCTATCCCTCTTCTTATCCCTACTGCCCCCAGAGCTTCTGTGCTGATCCTTCTCCTTCTCTCCCTCCCTGGACGGTAATCCATGACGAGACGAGCTTCTTTCTCTCTTCCTCTCATAATGGCGGGAATCATCTCCAGATTTTGAATGCCTAGAATGGTGTTCAACCTCCTCATCATCCTTCTCATCACTCCTATGCTTAGAACTCCGACCATGCCCTCTCTCTTCGGACTTCACACTTCTGTCACTACCGTTAGTCCTATGCTTCTCCTTCTTAACTTCAGCATTTTCAACCGTTTTCTCTAAATACTCGTACTCGTCAAAATCCATCATAACTCTACTAATCAAACTCCAACACTGTATTATACAGCTCGTTTCGGTCAAAATCTGCAAAAGTAATTAAATTAATGGCGTGAAATCTTCGGTGAATGCATAACAACTGAATGGAAACCTAATTGGAAAAGCGAACGATTAAAAAAACAAGATTAATAATAACAAATAACCTATTGAGCGAAGCGATTGCAAATTGGAAGCGTTAGGGTTTGCGTGGCGAAATCTGAAAAACACAGCAGAGGAGAAAGCAGACAAACACTCTTCAATAGTTGCTGCGCGTTACCATTTGCCATTATCAAACTCAAAAACTTCCCTCATTCTCTCCTCAAATCAGAATCAAAATGTGAGGTGGAATGTGCAGTGTTACAGTTATACTTAGGCTGCATAATACACATCAATTAGTAGTAATATTTTCTACTAATTTTATTTAACTATTATTATTATTATTATTATTATTATTATTATTATTATTATTATTATTGCGTCTAACATGGACCGAATTTGAGCCTTTAAAGAATGGGCTTCTGAAAACCCAGTCCAGTTCAGCTCCCACTTCCTGAAGTCCAACAAGGAAATTACTTCTCACACTGCTCTTTCCACTACTCATTCACTGCTTACTTTTTATGGGATTTCACAAGATAATAAATTCTCTAATAAAATATTTAGTATTGGTTAAAATTTATTCAGCTATCATGCAAATCCTGTAACGGGGTTATCTGTGAATTTTGGAATTTAATTTCATGCTTTTACAATCATTTCAATTTATTTCAGAATTTTGTTTCGAAAGTTTTCATAAATTCCAGTTGAATATAAAGCTAAAATAATTCAATAATTCTGGGACTAACAATGCAAAAAGGAAGCTCAAATATTTTTGATTAATTTGAAGTTTTAGAGAATTATCAAGTTGAATTGATGGGACTACAGATTTATACAACAAATACCGAGTTTAATTTTCATATTCTGTTAATATAAAGATTGTTAAATCATTAATCAATTAAAAATCACCACAAACATAACTCTTAAAATAATTCTTACAAATGTTAATAACATTATTCATAAGAATGAATGCTTAGGTGGGAGGGGCAAAAGACAAGCACCACTGATGAAAATTCCCAGTGATGAGTGGATAGTTAAAAAATTCCACGTCTCTGCAGTCAAATATAATAAACAATCCAAAACTGTTCTTCCATTCTAAAACTACCAACATTAGATGATGCAAAATTCCCACCAAATAGACCTTTTCATAGGTCATCTAAGGTAAATAAAATACAGCTGCAAGCAAGCACTGTGGGGTGAAGGATGTCTGTCACCCATTGCTTCATGTTTCTAAAGAGTATATTGTGTCATTGCACCAAATTTGTACTTCAAATATATTAACCATCCTATGTAGGTCAACTTTGATGCAACTTTTGTTGCTGATATCCCTTATTTGTTGAGGACTGATACCTCTGATACATCCTTGTTCTTACAGCTTGTGTCTTAGGGCATTTTGGAGGACTAAAAATGCCATAACTAGAAGGTCTTGGGAGTATTGGGAGCACTGGGATGCTTGGGGATGCCATCATTTGGAGCACTGAAAGAGCCATAACTAGGAGGTCTTGTGGTATTGGGAGCACCAGCATGATTTGGACCTCTAAAATTGCCATAACCAGGTCTAGGGGTGGTATTATTAGAAGCATTTGAAGGATGATTGTGGATATTCTCATGGGAAGGCATTGAATGTCTTGATCCAGGGGGAGTAAAACCTTGCCTGTTATTTTCCATTCCGGTATCAACATTACCATTCACCGGTGCTCGCCGCGGCTGATTCCAGTTCGGCGGTGGCGCCGACGACCTGAATGCATCTCTTGTTCCTGGACCTTGATAGTTGTTACTGCCTGTACTATTTGATGCTTGCTGGTATCTGTTTCTTGGCTCTACTCTTCTGTACCTATTCTCAGTCACAGCAGGAGGCACTTGTGCATTATTTTCACCTTGATTATTTCTCCTATACCTATTTTCGTACACAGTAGGAGATACTGGATCATTACTGCTAAATGCAGACCAGGAACTTTTAGAAAGCATGTCAGCATCAGAGGGGTTCTCCTCCGTTTCATATCCAGATTCTGCATGACTCTCATATTCAACAGAATCACTAGGATTGGCTGTTGAAGTCTCCATATTACCTTCGTGAGTCTTAGCATTTGCTGCATTTTGAAATTTTTTCCCACTTTTCTTCGCCCCAAACTTAATGTGTCTGACGATCATAAATGCATCTTTTTTTGCCATAGATGGTCCACTTTCCACAACGCACACATCTTCCATCTGCAAATAAATTTTTAAATGTAGAATGAAGGGTTTGCAGACAAAAGTATAATAAAGAAATCTTACAATACAGTTCAGACAGAAAAAAACCAGAATAAAGTAAGAATCATCATACCAGAGCAAGCAGGGGAGAAAATAATACTGTCAAGTCCTGATTTTCCTTGCCTGATATCTTGCACTGTTTCAAATAGACAAAAAAAAACAGTCATATTTCGGACAAGTCATTAACCAATTCAATACATAATACACAGTAACTGATAGCCACGTTCAGAAACAGTAAGGATATGTATCCTATCAGTATCCATTATGGTTTTATTTAAAAAAATAAATATTAAAATATCCTATACTATTAAGCTATGTGATTTTCTGAAAATATATGATTAGAAAATACGTCATCACCCCCTTTTGCCTTCCAATATGTCAATTGCTGGTTTTGCCTTACCATTTCTCTATTTTTTTTAATTTTATGAAAAGTATTTCAACTATTTACTTTACCAATATCACCTAAAGCTATTTAAATTTTCACTCTAAAGTTAGTATTTAGTATCTATTTAAAATAAAGTCTTTTCTCATCAAGATCACTTAAACTTATATTATAATCGTAGTGTCAAGTTAATATTTTAATATTTCTTTTAATAGAGCACATAAATTTTCATTCATTTATTATATTGATAACTAATTATTACTAGTAAAAAAACATACTTCATAGATATATAATATAATGAATTTCTATTATTTATCCTAAAGCTGTATTGATATATCATATAATAATATTTTTTTTATTTCTATTATTTTGTGAAATACATATTTTAATATGTATATTTCCTTTTAATATAATATGTATTGCATAACTTGTGTTATATATTTTTCTTATATGGTAAATTAAAAATAACAATAGTACTTTAGACAAATTTAATTGATTAGTAATGACAATTATATACTTACAAAAATTAATCTCATAAAAAGTATATTAATATTTGATAAAAATATTCTTAATTTGAATTTTTGAATACGAATCTTAAATTTATTGTATCTTATAGTTTCAAGATATCCATGCATCATAAGTGCAAACACAATTACTTACAATTACAACATTGTTCCTTGAATACTGTAGAGACAATATAGTCAAAAGAAAATCTAATTCAAAACCAAACTATAGACGAGTACCTTCACTCGATAACCCTTATCCATTAACTTTCTAATCATATCTGCTTTGTTCTTCAGGTCTTTTGCTTCCTGAAAACATCAACAGCAGAAATTTCAATCCGTCAAATTTTGCTTTTGCAGGATGAGTTAGTAAAACATGACACTCACTCAGAATCCACACACCATAGTTAGCCCCAATGCACACACATATATACACTATAAAGACATACTATCTTGCAGGTTCAACATTTATCCATACAAGTTGAAACTTGAATGGTTCATTTTGCCTTCAACAGGGCACTTGTTTGAGTTAGATGCTAAAAGTTATGGGCTAGTTCGTAGAAAGCAAGTACAGAGAATTCACTATTGCCAGAACAAACAAGGGCTTCCAGCTCACAATTGGCAACCTAGTAAAAACTACATGCTACTAGGCTTAATTTATGGTAGTAGATAATTCTGATAAGAAATAAGTTTGCTAAAACATTTAAACCATATAGAAAACTAAAAGGAAGGAGATAGAAAAGGCTTACAATTTTTTCAGAAAATCGCACTTCTTTAACATCTTTTCGTAGTGTCATGCCAGCCTGCATTTGCCAGAACACTGATTAGAAATAAGAACATTACATCTAGTGATCTAAAGAACTATGTCCTTCACAAGTTACTAGACATGCCATAATAGAATAATTACTACGTAAGTGCAATTCACGCACAAGACTCCCATCTAGCAAGGTTTTGGGAGGATAAATGTAGTCAGTCTTATCTGCACATGGCAAAGGGACTGTTTCCAGAACTTGAACCAGTGACCTCCCGGTCAAAAGCATTTATTCTACTAATCCATAAACCAGGAAATTTCTTGCTCAGTTGCTCCCATTATGGTAAAAGCCATACTTAACAACTATTGAAGGTGAAAGCCATATTTAACAATGTGATCTTGACTTAGAAAGAGGACAAATAAGTATGAGCTAGTAATTTGAAAAGTATGTGGTGATTTAGGAAGTTTTCATACCATACCCATAATTCCCATTTAAATTCCACCTGACCTTTATCTACTTATATCCAATTATGTTGCCAACACGTTGAACACATAATATGGCCCATCTATTCTAACAGGGTAAAAGTTCATGCAGTCCCTCTTCTTTGCTAACAGAGACTCCTATGTCTGAACATTCCACTATCAAATTAAAATGAGTATGACAAAATGTATATCATTAATGATGATAAAGAAACTTCACAAGCAACACCCATAGTATATATTACCTTGCTTTTAGCACGCTCCTTTTCCCATTCATGTCGCTTATACATTTCCTTGTTGAAGTCCATAATTTTACAGACGGGAGGATTGGCACTTTTATCAACCTGTTACATGACCAAATTCCAGACAATAAATGTCAAAAAGGGAAGCATCCTTTATGTGCTTAACCCAACCTCCCAACCTTCTTCATGCGAATTCGTATGCAAATTCTAACTCTTTATGGATTGACAAATTTGATACATGGGTGTATAGGTTATCTATCACTAGTCACAGAACATCCCTGTTTTTAGGATATGCTGTTCATGATGATCAAATCAATCACTACATAATCTTAGATACACCTGTTGTTTTTTGCCACAACTTAAGGTTAGATCTTACAATGATACAGTCCAGAGGCATCATAACAGAATGACTAAAAAGATTCCAAGGATGCAAAATAAATAAATAAATCCTTCAGTAAGTGATGATTTTTCATGAAATTATGTTATCTACTGTAACTTAAATCTCTATTTTGCAGGTATATATTGAAAAATTTCTTAACAGCTTCAATATATATATATATATATATATATATATATATATATATAAAAGGTTCATTCAATTCAACATGGGAAAAGACAAAAAGATCATTTACCTCGACTAAATCAAGTTTAAGCGTCTTGGCACGTTCCAATGCTTCGAACCTTGGTACTACTGAATGATGGCCTGCATGAACTCATGCATATTTAATGGGAAATTCATACGGCAAATAATACATAAAGATGATATTCCAAGCCCAATGTTCAAATTTGCATGTATGTTTATTTGAGTACTTCAAGTAGAGGTTAGGCCTAAACAAGGATCAAGGCTCCATTGTAGCAGTAGTTTAAACAGGAGAAAGAAAACAGCTATCTTATTATGATGTGCAACTGTAATATCTTTATCACAAAAATAGCTTAGTAGTTTTACCTTCTAGCAATTTTCCATAATAACAATTGCGCAGTTTAATCATTGAGAGAAGAAGAGTAAACATTACAAATGGTGATTGAAGGACAGTGTAAAATTCATGTATACTAACAGTGCATGTTATAGTATATATATACTCTTAATACATTGCGAAAGTAAACGACCAAACCAGCCTCAATTCAAATGAGTAATAGGTTTACCATCATCCAGAACAAGCCTGACATATGGAGCTTTGATTTTCTCATTCAACCGCAGTTCACTCGGATCCTCCTCCTCATTCCTGCGTTTTACCTGAAACTGAAATCCCACAAAGTGTTATAGAATTCAAAAGGGTACCACTTCAGCCACCAAGGCCAAATGAGCAACCCAGTTCCAAATACAGAGCAAAGGCAACAACTTTGACAGTCCCAGCCAATAAAAGTATGAAAAATTACCTGAACAGGAGCAGCGAAGAACCTCACGGTACTGAAAACGCTTCTGGGTCTGGCATGAAACACGGAATTCGGCTGTGGAATGTCCGCAAGGCAGGGTTTGGGGGCGGAAGCATGGGGAAGATGAATGTAAGATCGTTGGAATTGGATGCAGAGGGTTCTGAGCTTGGACTTTCCGATTTGGTGCCAAAACGCCATCACCTCAACGAATCAAACGGTTAGATTAACAGCAACTGAGGTTGGTGTTTGTTTAGCACAAAGAAGAGAGAGAGACAAGACAACCTCAACCTTTTATGTTATGCCATAGTCGCGTGTTCTTTTCTCTGTAACTAAACTTTTATTGGGAACTGAAATGGGCCTGGGTTATGTTTGGGCCTGTGATCAAGATTGAAATGCAATTGCTTCCTGCACCCCACACTTGCTTCCTGTCAAGTGACAGACATGTGAATAGACCGTTATATTCTTGTTAATGAAGACAAAAGGGTTAGGGTGTTGGTAGAGCCACCGTGGAGATCGTGAGTTGCTGGAAGTTGGACGTGCTGAAGAGGGGTTTGAAGATCGGAGGTGTTGCAAGTTGTTGGCTTGTGAGAGAGATGAAGTGAAGAATGGAGATTTAGACAGTTAAGGTAAGTGATTGAGTTTTGATCTTAAAATATTGAGGGTCAATGAGTGTTTCTATTATAGATGGATGTGTAATTGAAGATCGTTTTTCAGAATGAGATAAAAAACGTAAGTAATTTTTTTTCCATTATTTTAAATATTTTGAAAAACTTTTTTCGTAATAAACATATATGGACTTAAAAAATGTTTTCCAAAATAAGTTTATACTATTCTGGAAACTATTTTTTCATAATAGTTTTTTTCATTTACAAAAATTATTTTCCGTAATCACATCATCTCACCCCTTCTTCTGAAAAACTATTTTCTGAAATACAAATTTCTTATACGAAAAAAATATTCCAGAATACAATATTCTACTAAAGGGTGTTTAAGGTAATATAAATTTTTGAGGGATGTAGAAAACAATTGTGAGAGTGCAAGAAGCAATTTCCAGATTGAAATTTTACATTCAAATTTAGAACTTTTTATTTAACAGTGATACCAGAATTGATTTGTAATTAGATTTGATAACCTCTTAATTATATTGATACTTTTAATTTTTTATTTGAATTTGAATTATGCTGTCAAAAATTATTTTTGATTTAAGTTGTAATTGATCATTTTATAAAACAAATATTCGTAGCATTTGTTTTTATTTCTATTTGATATTTCAGGTATAAATTATTAATTTGTTAAATATTGATATTTGTTTTTATATTTAATATTTTTATTAGATTCGTTTACAAATTCGCATAAAGACTTTTAAATTTTAAATGGTAGTTGAGTTATGGTTTAGATATTCTTAATTTAACAACTTTGTGGTATATGGCTTAATTCATTTAGCCTTAACTGATAGTATAATACCGTATCATATCTAAACAAATTTAGTTTGAGGAGAATTGATTTATTACTTTTAAAAATAATAACCTATAAAATATATAACGTTAACTAGAAGTAAGATATTTTAATAATTTATAAATTAATATAAATTTAATTTTAAAAATTTTACGTTAATTAGAAATAAGATATTTTAATAGTTTATAAATTAATATAAATTTAAGTTTAAAAATTCGTTTTGTAAAATTGAATTTCACCTTTCTAGAATAAAATGAAATTATTAATCAAAATATATTTCATCTTCATTGACCTAAGTTGAATTTAACTAAAAATATTCAATTTAATTAAGTTTATTTATGTACTCAGTTTGTCTATCTTTGCGTTGTAATCAATAGATATTCAAAAATAAAATAAAATTTAACGTAAATAAAATAATTTGAACTCACATTTATTTATTTCTATGTAAAATGTGTTAAAAAAAATACACCTTCATTTTATGTTTCGGCACAGATTATATATAATCTAATAAAAAATTGACTATTTCGAAAATTATAAAAGGGAAAAACAAGCATATAAGCATGGATTCTAATAAACGAGTTTATCGTGTGATTTTCTTCTTTCGAAAAACTTAGACGACGTAAAATCTTGTATTTGAATTTGAGTAAATATAAAATATATATAATTTTAATTAATTTGAATCAAAATAATTTTATTTTATCAATTTTGCTGCTATATATTGATATATTGATTATAGTTACCTTAATTAATATAATTATCATTAATTAAAAAGTTATATTTCTCCAGATTAAATTTTTCAAAAATTAATTTCAAAATGAATTAAAATACACATTAGTGTTATTAACTATTTTAAATCGTAATATACACTAATGATATTATAAGCAAGATGTTCAAATCATTTTAAGCTTCAATTGTCATTGTAGTTTTTATAATTATATATTATAAAAAATTAAAGCATAAAATAAAAAATTACACTTTTTTTTCTAATCATAGTAAAAGTGCGATTTTGATTCCTCGTTAAACCTTAATTAAAAATGTTGACGCGTCGTTAATAATGTACCATGTAAAAAAAAATTAATAATGTATATCACCGCTATTACTAAACTAATATAATATATATATATATATATATATATATATATATATATATATAATTTCTGAATGTTATATATTTCAAATTTAATAAAATTATAAATAATTTAATAGTAGTAATCTTGTAATGTCCCCACTACCCATAATTAAAATAAAATAAAAATACATAACATATGTACACATATATGATGATATAATTATGGAAAGGCAATTGTTTCGGATACCATACAAATTGTTTCAATTAAAGTTCTAAATATCTTAACAGTAACTATCTTATTTTTAACAAATTATTAAAAAATAAAATAACCATTAATATTCAATTGATCGAAAAAATAAAAATTTATATTATACATAAAATTATTGTCCCATTTTATAGTGTAAGAAGTAATTGTCAACATTAATTTTATTATTATTAAAAAAATAAAAATATATCATATATATTGCAGAAATATTTCTGAGCGTGTAGGAAAAAATAAAGACTATTTAATATATAAAATTCAAAATAAAAATAATAAAAATATTATTGGTATGTTAAAAAATTATATACTGGAGAAAAGAATTTGTATTCAGGTTTAAAAACTAAACAAATTATTATAACATGTATTTGAAAAAGATCAAACTAAAATTTCAATGTTTAAAATAACACTACTGCTATTGTTCTGTATAAAGGTGATACAAAACATACAGGATCATGACTCGTCATTAAATTATTATCAATACATAAATCAAACACATGTAAACTATAAAATCTCATTAAATTATATATGTAAATTTTACACAAAATTATCAATAAATAAATCAGCCATAATATTTATCTTGAAAATTTCACCATTTTTAGATATTTGAATATAATAAATTTAAATTAATTTTACTTTAAACTATTTATTTTTTAAATGTTTTATTTAGATAAAACAATTCAAATTTATTAAATTTAATTTTTTTCATTTGAACCAAATATTTTAATTACCATTGAATGTTAAATACTTTTTATATTAAAAATTATCATTAATTCAAAAATATTAATATTAATGATTTTTCATTTGATATTAGTTCAAATTATTTTTTGGTCTCTAAATTTTTTTTTAATAATATTAATATTTTTTTTTCATATTTACATCAGATAAATTTATTTTTAATTAATGCCAACTATAATATTTTAGTATAACATGGGTTCTTTTTACTATGTTTTTAGTTGGTTTTTTTTTCTAATTTAAAAAATTCTTAATTGACATTGACTAAATCAATTATAATTAATGTTGGCTAAATTTTTTCTCAATCAATATTAAAATAAAATTCTAATCAACTATTAGGAAAAAATAACATGGTATCAGTGTCAAAAACAAATAACAATTACTACGTACTAGGGGTGAGAAAATGTGTATGTGGAGGGAGGGAGGCTAGAACCAAGTCGGTTCACTTTTTTTTTTAATTAAAATGATTACAAGATATATTTTTTTATTGTTATAATTGAAGATGCAGATATTCAATATTGTTGAAATTTAAATCTGATTGACATTTAAATATAATAATTTAATATGTAAAAGTAATAATAATTCTTAATTCGTCAAATTAAAAATAATGCAGATTGGCTCGCTAATACAAATATTAAGTAGGGCATGTCAAAATTTTAATCCCACATCATCATGCCGTAGTAACAAACCTTCCTTAAAACAAATAATAAAATACAATATGGATTAATTCATTTTTAAACATAATTTAATTTTAATTATCACTTTGTCAGTAATTTCACGCACTTATTTATCTTATATTCTTATCAATATTATTTTTAAAAATTATTTATAAAATTATATCAGTATACTAACAAAAAAAAAATATTAATACTGCTCCTTAAATATAAATGTGAATATGTTTTCATATATATGTATATATATATATATATATATATATATATAAAGTTTAACATTAGTTACATTCTTTTTTAATTTATATTAAACCACTGACAAGTTTTGCTTAATAAATGTCTAACCATCTATCCAAATTACAAAAATCTCAACTTCCGAAACAGTAAACATTTGAATTAAATCACTACACCTGCAAATATAGAAACAAACATTCTCACGTGGCGTCTAAGGTATATTACAATTCATAATTTAAAAGAGTTTGATATTCAAATTTTAAATTTTTCTCATAAGATATCCAGTTAACTTTTCTTACTTCATAATCCTGTATTTCTAATAAAAAAAAACTTTTGAAAGGCAAGAGTTAAAGAAGTTTCAACTTTCTCGTAAAAAATATAATTCAATAACCAAACATATATTATTATAACCTGCGAGTAAAGAAAACTTGTGCAACAAGTACAAACATAAAACTTACTTATATTAAAAATTTGATTAAAATTGACCTAATCTTATTATTTTTTTAGTTGGAGGCATTTGAAGTATAAAACCGCGAATGTCTATCTTGTAACTTAAAGAAAAAATATATATAATAGTTTAAAGAGATTTGAAATTGTCTATAATAAATGAATATGAAAATATATATACCCTTATAACTTAAAATTATAAACACTTTCACTTCATATTTATCTTAAACTATCTCTTTTATATTTATAAACTCAAATCCTTAAAGAATATAGAAACTAATAAATGAAAATAAAGATTGTTTGATGAAAGAAAAATAAGATATAAATAGAGTAAAAATATATAATTGATAGCCTTTTAATCTCAATACGTTTCTACTCCTTTATTCTCTATTTTTATCTAAAATCAACTGCTCCCAAACATATTATAAGAGTCCAAAGAAGATGTTAGTAGGAACATCTCAATCGGAGTATAAAATCACTATTTAATTATTCGAATAATCATGTTATATTATACCAAATATTGTTTAGAGTTCTTACGTTTATGAAAACGGTTAACTAACTATCTACTTTAATCACTTGTTTTTTTTTTCTCTAACGAAACTAAAATTAGAAACTTTACTATTTGCCTCAAGAATTTGATGCAAAGACTACTTAATTTAATTAGTCATGCTGAAATTCTAGTTTTGTTTAATTAATCATTGAAGTTAACAATGATTATCATCAGCTTTATCTGTCACACAGTTAACACCTGACACTCCAAAACTTCCCACAACCATAGAATTTTGCTGAATCCACGTACAGAAAAACACGTATTCAAAAATTTGATCAATCAAAAACAACCTTTTGGAGATTCTGAAAAATGCACTGAATTCAAATCACACCAATTTTATAATCACATTCTTCATCGTTTTCACGTCCTGTCATTATCCATGTCACGTAATTTGACAATTCTAAGATAACTTTGGAACCTAATAATATTGCTACAAATATTTAAAATATACCCTATGATTCGTTTCATAACCACATGTAATGGATCCAAAATATAGCTTTCAGTGATGTACCACAACAACCCCTTCACCAGCCATTTTCTTACACTGTCTATCGAATGCAACATCACATAATTAGCAGTTTTTTTATGGACCCTTATCAAATCTTCATTAATTTGACCACTAATAATGGTAACACGAAATTGAATTTCCATGGTGATGGATTGCATGTGAATATCAACACTGCCGGCTGTTGATGATTATGGAGACTTGAAGTTTTCAAATGATTCAGTTGTAACTATCACTCTAGAACATGGATGATGGTTTCACATTGTTGTCGATTAACGTTAACACATGTCTCTTCCAAGAAATTAATATAGTTTCTTCTTTTGATTTTATGTTTGTGAGACAGGTTTTAGCTAGTGGTGATTCATCTATGCATTTTCTTCTTCACTTCATGCACAAAACTAGTCAACAATAACTCCTTTAAATATCCCATCATCGACTTCTTCATTTGACTCAATTTATCTCATACATTTCTTTGCTAATCACTTTTTAATTTGTGGAGATTTTTCAAACTTTTTCTTTATTGTCTAATAGCACTGCCTTTTGGATCAAGTAAATTGTACCATCCTTGTACTGTTCATCTACTTCGGTTAATTGTCTTAAAAATGTAGTGAACAAATTGTATTTTATAACTTTGATGTTTGACCTAGAATCATCAACTTTTTTGAAAGTTTAGGTTGATCAAGTAAATTTGTAATCGAACAAAAATCAAATTGTTGTGCAAATGCAATTTGATTGCATTCCATAAGTGAAAAATAATATTTTTATTCGTTGCTAATTTAAATCGATGTTAAAATTTTTAATCCCTCTTAATTTTTTTTATTTGAATAAAAAAATATTTTTAATCAAGTATTGATTATGACAATTATTAATTATGAAAATAAATATGAATAAGTATTATTAGAACTTTTCAAATGTTTAAAAATATCAAATCAAATATTTATTTCATCTTTAAAACTATTATTTTATTTTAATTTATTTTAATTATTAAATTGGTATTATTAGAACTTTTCAAAACTCAGTCGCATGGCGTAAATGGTACTTTACTAAAAAAAATATTGTTTTCACAATATTATACTTGATGTAGAAAAAGTATAAAATAAAATTCAGTTAATATTGTTAAAGAAAAGGTAAACGAGTAGAATTTGAAATTAAGGTTAAAGTACAATAGAATATAATGCTACATTAATATTTGATCCCTAGAGCTGTACCTTGGTAGAAGTAGACAGCTATGGCTTCAGTACCTTCTCCAGAAATCATGAGCCAAACAAAGCAAAGAAGAGAGTGTGGGCACATCAAATGAAACACATCATTATTTTCGTACTATATATATTAGGGTATCAAAATGGATATAATATATATATATATATATATATATATATATATATATATATATATATAAAATAAAATTAATATATGTGTATTTTTATATTTTTCATATAAAGATAATATGTATTTTATTCATCTAAT
>Ga0099825_1002870_pt1 | contig 23026 bp, 6 predicted proteins | sample SiratroredBW_FD_76838 | JGI IMG/M metagenome (GOLD analysis project Ga0099825, IMG submission 76838) | Root nodule microbial communities of legume samples collected from California, USA - Siratro red BW | ecosystem: Host-associated > Plants > Roots > Nodule | place: USA: California | collected... | reverse complement strand
CTTAATTGGTCACTAAATTCAATCATTACTTTTATTTTATAGTTATTTAACAATCAAAACTTAATTTGGTAATTATTTTTGTCACAATTGGCAATAATTTTATTTGAAAGCTAAAAATTGGTCTCTAAATAGTTTTTTTTCTTGTAGTGATTATAGATACAATATTAATTTCATATATGTATATCTCACTTTTCCCACTCTTTTTGTTTTTGAATTGCATATATACATCCGAACCAAATAGATATCCCAGTAACCTTAATCGTTTTACAACAAACATCTCAGCTCTATTATCAGGAGCTGACTGAACTACAGATGCAACGAATAGTATGGTCACATTGGGAAGTTCTATGTTGATGTTTACCTCAAGTTGGAATATTCCTTTGGTTTTGGATGAACCTATCATTGTTTCCTTCTACCTGCCACCAACCCTCCAGATGAAGATGTAGACCGTTATATATGTTACCATTTCAGTACTATTAAATGTGTATTTTTATAAGAAAATATAGTACTAGTCGGATAATAGGGATTGTAATCCCTAAAATTTATGTGTAAATAAAACTAGTAAACTACGAAATAGGAGTACTGTATGTAAATTTCTATAATAATATTACAATAAAACTAAATATATTTTTAATATCTTTCCCTTAGTAAGGAAAAATTTATGTTATGAGAATAAGTATGACATCTTTTTTCTTAGATATCATGAAGTTTCTCAAATTATGTTAGGTGAAAAACGTTAAACAACATTTATAAACAATTATTTAAAGAGTAGACAAAATAAAATCACCATCTTATAAATAATATTAAGATAGTCATTTTCCTTAGCCTATCAAAGTGATATATCTGCACTATTTCTCATTAAGTAATGAAGTAAGACTAAACCTATCAATAGATAAACTTGTAATATTTTACTTGGACATCTATAATTTGACATCCAGGATTGACTAAATGATAAGTATTTTTCTTTTCTTTCACCTTGAACTTTAATCACCTATTAAGATCTAGTGAATATATTAGACGAAAGAAATATGTCTTTAATACACTTATTACTCTTAATAGATAAAGTTAATAATCTCGAGTACTAAAGATTCTTGCTTCCGCAAATATTTTGAGACAAAATAACATAAGACGGAATTTTGTTAGATGATATATTCTCTAATAATTATTCACTTATATTCTTTATATATATATATATATATATATATATATATATATAATTTATAATTAGACGTCACACGGTGCATGTTGAGAAGGATGCATCAGACTCTTTTGCTGTGACGTTATACTACCACCACATGGAAGTACTTTTCAAATACTTAGGAATGATTGTAGGAAAAATTCAAGGCAACAAAAATTTTGGCAACACATGGTGGATAAAATTAAGAATAAACTCACAAGATGGAAAGGTAAGCTTTTGTCAATTGTTGGTCGTAATATGTCTCAATAAGTCTGCTATCACAATCCTGCCACTTTATTATTTGTCATTGTTTAAAGCCTTTATAAGTGTATGCAAATCAATAATGAAAATACAATGAGACTTCCTTTGGGGGTGAGGAATTGAGGGGCGAAAGATAGTTTTGATCAAATGGGACAATCTATGTAAACCAAAACTAGAGGGAGGGTTAGGTATCAAACATATTGAAAAGGATAACATAGCTTTAATAGCTAAATAGAGGTAAAGATGATGGAATTCTTATTGTATGCAGCTGTTTTCAATCCAATTAAGCCATGGAAAATGGAGCAAATAACAGTTTGAACAATGCAGTGAGTGTGGATGAGAATCGAGTGATTCAAAGCAGTGGAAACTTCAAGGAAATGGAAGCAATGACATGTTGTAGTTGAGTGAATTAGTGGAACAAGGAGATTAAGAGAGGTTAGGTCAACTCTCAATTGGAATTTCTAAGCTACACTTCTAAGAGAAGCTAACAAAGATGAAGCTTAAGAACCAAATATGCTGGAAAATTTCAACAACATAACACTAGTTCAAATCAAGCTTAAATTATACAACACTATGCACTCCTTTTTATAGAGTATATTCCCACTCTGGCTTCTAGAGCAAGCTCTCTAATTCTAGCTTCTATGACAAGCTTCTAACCCTAACTTTTATGACAAGTTTCTCAAACCTAGCTTACACTTCAAAACTCTTATAAGGTGACGATAAGTGACACAAGGAGAGAGCTTCTCCCATACCCTAACTTGGACATCCAACATTATTTATGGGCTTTAAAGCCCAATATACACTACATGACCCAAAATACAAGATCCAAATATATTCTACTTGGTACAAATAAAAGGCCCAAATTATTCAAAACTACATCTCTCTATTTGTTTATGTATTTGATTCCTAACCCTCTCATGCAATTTCTTGATAAAATCAACCTTGGATACTCCTTTTTTATGTATAAACTCATGTGGGTTAGGTGATGTAGTAAGAGGATTGAAACATACACAACCTCAAACGGAGAGATCCTAGTAGTCTTATGGACTACTCTGTTATATGCAACAATCAATATAGGAAAGGTATTCATACCAAGATTTTTTATTTCCCTTTAGGACTCCCTTAGCATAGCAAAGAGAAGTTTTTTCGTAAATACCTGATAAGTAACAGGACGAGTAGCATGACATCTTGTTTTAGACGAGATTGGTAGTGGCTAGGTACTACTCATATCCCCCTCGACATGTTATCATCCATAGGTGAAACATTTTTTTTTTTGTGACATGCCTTTATGGTCCTAACATCTTTCATAAACTCCCTCCTAATTACAATGAAATGCGTGGTTTTAATCTCCAGATAGCCACATTAGTTATCATATTGCTAATAATATTCATTATCGCTCTTAGATTGAAATATGTTGTTTTTTCTATACAAATTATTCTTTGAGTACAAATTATTCTTTGAGTCTTTTTGGTGAGTATTCTTACTTGTTTAATAATATGATTTTTATTTGTTTTTTTTTCAACTAGCTTTATAGTCACAATTTATTTCATTTCAATATATGACACAACATGATACTTAATCTTTGTCATATTTTATTCTTCTCTCTATATTAAAGATTCACCAAATAAATTACTCCCATACCTTGTACCAAAGATATCAATAAATATGGGTACCAACAAACATATCTTCATTTGGTCATGAAATTTTCATAATTATACTAAAGAAAATCTCAAATATTATTTCTAAGAGTTATACTACATGTCACCATATAACTAACAAATATGTACCTTCGGAAGTATGAACTTATTAATTTCAAATTGGGTAACAAATAATTTTGAAAAATCTCTCTAAAAAGATGTAAACCCATGAAACATGCCATTGAACTAATCGAAAATGATTTCGATGAACATTTACGTCACACCGTTAATCAACAAAGTTATAATAAAAATTATTAAAAAATTATGAAAATATATTTTATACTATTTAAAAAGATTTAAGTCTAAAGTAAAGTAAAAATACAATATAAAAACAATATATAGGTTGAGACGATATTTTATAAATTAAATTTGTAAGATTTTAAGGTTTTGGGATTTATAAAATTTAGTTAAGCTTTATTAATTTGGATTATTGTGAGGCAAACATAATTTATTATAATGCTAAAATGAAGAAGATTGAAGTATTTTTTATTATAATAATTGATTATGAAGATTTTTCTATTTTTATTATAATAATAAATAGTAATAAATAAAATTATTAATGATAAATAAAATTATTAAGTACGAAGTATTTTACCCAATATTGGATAAGCTAGAAAAAGAAAAAGAAAACACAAAAAATTCATTGAGTTGAAAAGACATGGGAGAAAGAAGGAATGGGACTTCGACGGGAAGGTAGTGTGTAGTGTGAGTATTGTTCCCCTGTCCCGTTCTCAGTTTCTGTGATTCTCCGTCTTCGACCCCAATTTCACCGTTGGATTTCATCGATGGATCCACCTCTGCCTAAACCCTCCTTCAACCCCAACAAGCATCTCAAAGAACAGTTACTCTCTTCTCTACCTTTCTCCCCTGTAACAATAATCCTCAAATTTTCACCACTGATCTCGTATTTCCTTTCTCTCAATTTTGCAGATTTGTTAGCAACTTGACCGGATCCTCTATGTCGGAAATCGTGGCCCTTACAGTGACTATTCCGGTGAGTGACTCTGCCATTTGCATGCTCATTCATACCAGCTTCAATGTGATGCCGTCGTGGTTGTTTTGTGTTCCCATTACAGGTTCTGGTTCTTATTCGTCACTCCCTCTCCTCCATTTCCGTTACTGGTCAGTTCCTTATGGCGCTTCAATTTAGAATTTTTAAATTTATATATACTTTGGCACGACATTTTGGCTATGCTCAATTGCAATATTTCGTTTAATTTCCGCGTGACTCTTTTTCTTATCGCTATGTTTTGGGGGCAGAACTTGGGTTACTGATAGTGTATAAGGCTGTCACATTAGTGTTTGAAAATATGAAAATTAAACGAAGTCTCTTAGAGTACAATTAATCTGCGAGGCATTTTAGTCCTAAATTAGAAGAGTCAAGTATAATTTTAACATATGTTTAGTGTTCAGAATGATAATAACTGGACAAGTTTGTCGACTTTTATACCTAGAAATTTCAGGACTTAAAAGAATTTTCTTAGCTTTAAGGACCAATTTAACAGTGGTATACACCTTTAGGGACCCAAATGGTATTATATCCTTATGTTTTTATAAGCTCAGGTCTATGTTTCTGTTGTTTACTACAATGAAAGCTCGTTATTATATTCTTACTGATTGCTTGATTTTCTTTTTATTTTTTATTAATTATAGGTGCCTCCCTGAGGAAGAAAAATGACGATGCACCTTCCGGTAAAAGGAATTTCAAATCATACTTAGCCACATTGTCTCTGGACTTTCTTGTTATTGTTGTTCCTATGCTCTTATTTTTCACTGTAAGTGCTCCCTCCCTAGTACCAGTTGCATGAGATGTTTTGCCAACAAATTGAAAAGGTGTGGCATGAATGTTGTTACAGCTTGTTTAAGTGTAGTGTAGCTATTCTTAGTAACAAACATTTGGTCGTAAGTTCCCCTCATTGTTTATTATGTAATTACCACGATGAACTTGGTGATAGGTACTTGCAAACTGGGCCTATATCTTTGCATGTTCGTTTACTATATTGGCATTACTATATATTGCAACCAAGAGGTAATTTTGCAGTTTTGTATTGGTAACTTTCTTAAGGTATATGAACTTTTTTATGAAACAAAAAATTAAGGCCAAAAGTTTCACATGGACCAAAGTAGATAATGGCTCATTCTGTACACAAACTGCAGGTCTGGTGGCTCATCTTCTTTTGAAGGAGAGCCCAATTCTCTCCGGGCATATGTGACTTCTTACAGGGTTCTTGTGGTATGAAGTGCCATATAGAATTCTTTATTCCATTGTTCTGATTGTCTTCTTGTTTTCATGTTGATGAAAGTTGTTTTTGCAGATGATTATAACATTCTTGTGCATCTTGGCTGTTGACTTCAAAATATTTCCTAGAAGATATGCGAAGACTGAAACTTATGGAACTAGTTTGGTATGATTCTTCTGCAGTTCTGACACGATTCTGAGAATGAAACACATGTTTTACGAATAGAAGAAAAGAGATTTCATTTAATATGATTCTTATACTTCCTAGCCAACACTTCTCTCAACAACTTCAAAAGTTGAAGTACACAAGTTGAATTTAGCTTATTGGAGAAACCCAATTTATTTTGTTTTTTATTTTCTTCTCCTATAAGTTCTAGAACTTTATCCAAACAAATTATGTGCATATTTTTTTTATTAAGGAGGATTTCTTTTCGTTCCTTAAAATGGTAATATATTGTTATGGAGTGCATTGATTGTCTTGTGGCGAGGCAAAATAGGTCAAGTCACAATCAAATTGTGACACTTGGATTGTTGTGTTCTTAAATAAAAAGAGTTATGCCTTAATTATAACCTATAATATTTGACGTAATGGTAAGTATTTGATCCAACAATTAGTATCAGATTCAAGGTCACTAGTTCAATTCCAAGTAGGATAATTGTTTAAGAGGATATTGTTGCAGGTTGCATAATTATTTCGTGGCGTAGGCCAGGTACGCTGAGTCACAATCGAAGACTTTGATTCCTAGTGGGACAATTGCTGATAGGGTGATTGTTACAGGGTGCATCAATTGTCCTGTGGTGCAAGCCAGGTCAGACAAGTCATAATCGAATTATGACGCTTGGTTTGTTATGCTCTTAACTAATCATTGATATCAGAACCAAAGTCACGAGTTTGATTCCCCGTGGAACAATTGTTCAAGAAGAGATTTTGCAAGTTGAAGAATTATCTCATCGCGTAGGCCAAGTGAGCCGAGTCACACTCGGAGAGTCCAATTCCTAGTAGGACAATTGTTGAAGGAAAGATTGTTGCAGGATGTATCAATTGTTTCGTGGTGTAGGCCAAGTGGACACAGTCACAATATCGTGACACTTAGGCTGTTATGCTCTTAAGTGAAAAATTTGCACTCTAATTATAAGTTATAGCTTTTGACCTAGTGTTAAACACTCAATCTAATATATACTTATTACGTGGGTGATGTATGACTAGAAAAGGAGATGGGTGTTTGTTTGTGTTTGGAGTTGGAGAAGATAACATTTTTTTATTTTAACACAACTTAATTCTCCTTTGGAGTACAGTAAAGTTATAAATTTTGATCTCTCTGTCTTTCTCACTTCAGCTATTTATTTTATTGCCATCTTCTCTTATTCACCTAAATTCTTTTTGACAATATTTCTAAACTCAATATCTTCAATAGATTTGATTGCTTTGTTATGATTTGGGATTACTTTTGCATTCCAGATGGATCTTGGTGTTGGAGCATTTGTCTTAGCAAATTCACTAGTTTCTCGGCAAGCACGGAATATTGCATCAGCGTGAGTCATTAATTTCAACCCTATCTAATGTCTCAAGGCTCTAGTATTATTCATAATTCACTAAATGACCTCTTGGAAATTAATTTGTGTAAGATGCTTTTTTATTTGATAAATTATAAGATGTTTTACCTAAATGAGTTAGAGAACTTTGCTGACAATCCTAATACTGACTGAAGAGGCTGAAGAGGCAATGTGAACAAAATGAACCTTGCTGACAATCTCTTAAAACTAAGTTTCTCATTTTCTCATTTTATTTATCTTTCCTATAATAACATTGATTTCTTTTTAAATAATCTTGCTCATATTTACGGCATCGTGTATTCCTCTGATCATGTAATATTTTCTCATGCTACAGAAACTGGAAGACTGCTATAGTTTCAACTAGCCCACTGATCATCTTAGGCTTTGTTCGTCTTGTTACAACAACTGGTGTGGATTATCAGGTGGAACTTCTTTCTTGGGAATCTTAGGATGATCTGTGGCAACTCAAATAGATTAACTTGTCTTGTATATACAAATACCATTCTTTTCTAAAGCTGTAACGAGGCTAGTCACCTATATGTTTTTGATGCTTGAAAGTAATATGACAGTTACGGATAATAATCCTTTGGACAATATATAACTTGTGTCAAACCCGAAGGTTTTTGTTAGCATGTAAGCCTGAAAACTTTGAGTGCTATTGAATGGAGGGTTAGTAGAATTTTTTTTTTTGCAAACCTGGCATCTAAGATGAAATTTAATGTGGATTATCAGTTGGAACGTCTTTCTCGGGAATCTTAGGATGATCTATGGCAACTCAAATAGATTAACTTGTCTTGCATATACAAATACCATTCTTTTCTAAAGCTGTAACGAGGCTAGTCACCTATATGCTTTTGATGCTTGAAAGTAATATGACAGTTACGGATAATAATTTTTTGGACAATATATAACTTGTGTCAAACCCGAAGGTTTTTGTTAGCATGTAAGCCTGAAAACTTTGAGTGCTATCGAATGGAGGGTTAGTAGAATTTTTTTTTGCAAAGCTGGCATCTAAGATGAAATTTAATGTTGATTGCAGTATGTACGATTATTTTATCCCTTCAGGTCTTTAATGAAAATGATGACTGGTATTGTATGTGTTTTTACCTATTTATAGAATCTCTTAAGAAGTAAACATTAAGCTAAAATTTAACTTTAAAAAACCGGTTTGTAAAATGAAGTTTGCACTTATGTAATATGAACTAATTTTATCTCTAGTTGATGTGAAATCTCCAATACATCCCACTCACGTCATGATATGTACATCACGTGCTTGAGACTAGATATTTGTGGGTGGTCCGATAGAGACCTGGTAGCGGGTGACACTATAGGCCTATCAAATCTCATTAGGATAGACTCTGATATTGTATTAATAAGTGAGTTTTAAGCCTAACTTAACCTTATAAATTCGATATGGGATCTCCAACAAAATCTTATTTCTGAAGTAATCATTTTTTTGTTTTTTTAAATTTTAATTTCACACTGATTTACTGTTTTGCCTTTTATATTGTGAGTAATAATTTTCTAATCCATGAATGAAGACGTTCTCAAGGAAGCATGTGATCAATTTTCTGTTTTATAGGTACATGTCGGTGAATATGGTGTGCATTGGAATTTCTTCTTCACACTTGCTGCTGTGTCAATCCTTACTTCCTTTATTAATATTGCTCCTCAATATTGTGGAGTTATTGGTTCACTTCTACTAGTAGGTACATTTTTATTTTTCTTATTCTTATGCCTTGTCTTTTGAAATCTAATTTTCTTATCAAGTTTAGTTTCTGTTTCCAAGGGTACCAGTTCTGCTTGGTGCAAGGTTTAAATAATTACTTACTTTCTGATGAAAGAGGAATGGATATATTAAGTCAAAACAAGGAGGGAATTTTTAGCATATTTGGTGAGAATTGAACCCTGCATTGTTCAATCTTGATTCTAGGGCTATCATTTTGTGGACAAATACTTCTAGTTGTTTTATTTGTTATATATAAAAATTGGTCAAGCAATATTATTTTGTCTCCAGGATACTGGGGTATGTACCTTCTGGGCGTTCATTTAGGAAACTCTCTTATCTTTGGAAGTCATTCCTCTGGATTTAGAAGTAGCAGATGGGTACGGATGAGGGTTTGGGCTCTCTCCATCCTGTTTTGGTAAAGCTTGATCCAAAACTTGTTTATCCTGCACTAAGTAATCTTGTTTTGATCCAAACCATGTTTATCCTGTCTACAGCTTTGAACTTATTCCTTTTTCATGATGCCCATGTCAGGTTATTAACTTTTCTACTGGACAGGCATGTTGAAAGAGTTTCACGGAGAACAGTATGTCTGACTATATTGCAGTTTCTTAATTAGAAGGGTCATTTTTTAGCATCAATGATGGAAACTAACTGTTGATATTTTGTGCAGTGCAACCTTCCATATGTTACTATGGTATTGGCTGACAATCTACAGGTCATTCTCACTTCAGTTCTATTCTATGGATCAGTGGCTAACATATTATGATAGGGCATATTCACTTTGTTGTTTGTATTGCAGTTGCTATATTTTAAAATTCTTTCTAGGTTCTATCTTGGTTGGTAGTGTGTATAAATTTTATTTATGCAATTAAATTTTTGAGTCCGACATATCAAATGCAGCTTATGGTGTCTCATTCAGTACCGTGGTCCTAATTCCACAGCGCAGTTGTTGACAATTTATTTTCTAATTTGAAATCTGATTATGGATTTGGCTATTGAATCTGAATATTACCCATTTTTCAGCTGTTATCAATTCTAATGCTGGCTGACCTTGTTCCTGGAAGGAAAACTTCAGTACTTGAAGAAGCATTCAGCCGGAACTTACTGGCTACATTTCTACTGGTGAAAACAAGATATTTCTTACTTACTAATATTATGTTTTCTCTCTCTGGACATCATCAGTTATAATTTGCTCGGACAATTTGTGTGCAGGCAAATATTCTCACGGGGTTGGTAAACTTGTCTGTTGATACCCTGTCTGCGTCATCAATCATGGCCCTTATTATATTGTTGGTCTATGCTTATATTTTATCAGTTGTAATTGGTATTTTAGATTATTTTGGTATTAAATTAAAAGTTTGGTGAAGCAGTCATTGCGGTGTTGTAGTATGTTCTATTAGTGTTATTATTTATTTTCGAATAAGAATTCTTTCTTTTAATCATCAATTGAATTTTTATAATAATCGTGTGTCAATTATGGTTGATTGTAAAGGTATACATATGAAAATTGTACTGCCCTTGAACTCGATCTGGGTTAACAAACTTGATTTACGAATGCACATGTACTCTAGAAGTAACGTAGACTGGACAAAGCTCATCTTTATGAACTTACGGACAGCCATTTCGTTGACCCGAAAAAAGATAGCCATTTCCCTGCACATGCAATTGTATGGTATCTATGGTATTTCAGAATGGATACCAATTGACCACTGAGCAAATGTAACCTACAACTCATACTTCGGTGCTTTTGTATTCCCGTGCTTCGTTTTCATGCATCTTGATTTGGCAAGCCCTTGGTAGTTTTGGTACATGATTGCACAGTGAAACGGTGTGGTAAAATGATGCATAAATCTTTCTAGGCAGTATATATAATGGAAAAAAGAAAGGTTGAAACTGACTTCTGGGGATTTGAATGTAGCCTAAGTGATGTGGACCTGCAGATAATGTACTTTTTCGAGAAGGGTAGCTTACAGTCACATGGTTAATGCAGCAGAGTCTGACAACTTGGACCACGCTCCTAGCTCGACCTCTGTCCTTTCGTATGTCCTCATCAGCACATATGGCTAAAGTTCTGGTGTCTACAAAAACATGCACATCGAGGTGTAGACTATGCCCAAAAGGATATTAATATTATGGTAATTGTCATAAAGTATAAACTTCTACGTGCTAAGCTTGACTTAGTTTTATGTACTTTCGTCTACATGTTTATAATTCACGTGTTTAAAAGAGGACACTGAAGATATTCTTGCCAAGTTTCTGGTGGTCCTGGCCATCCTCACTTTTTGTATACAGTGTGGCTCAAGGTGCACAAGCCCCCTCGTACAATACCAGTAATTACGGAATTTCGTAGCTCTTAGTAGGGCCTGGGTTGGCTTTATAAGAAATTAAGTGATACCAAACACTATTTTCATCAACACAATTAATTGATAGATGATGACGAGAATTCTTTTATAAGTAAGTAATAATTTTGTAGATTATAATGATTGAAGATCTAGTTACATACACAGCAAATTTTAGATTCTATTTAATCGGTATCACTACGTACTCTGGAATAATAAGATGTAGCATAGGATTTTCGTCTAGAACACAATGTTGATATGGCTTTGACATGTAGAATGTTGTACCGATGGATTGTCAAATACATGCACAGCCTTTGTCTAAATTATTTATATAGGAATCTCGGGTACGTGAGCCATTCATTTCCTGCAAAGCCCAACACAGATTTGAATGTGATGGGTAGCTATTGCACAGCTTGTTCTATTGTTTTTATGCTTATTTCTATATAGATTTGGGTCCCCCACTCTACTCTTCATTGGCATAAGCTGTGCCAGTCTTTGACAGCATCTATGAAATTGGGAAGGAAACCAAAGCATGGATGTGTGAGGAGTCTGTTTCCTTTTACAACACCTTTCTGATTCCTGAAAAGCACAAGACCTTTTCTGCCCTTCTCACGTGTTGCGTATCCTCTAATCTAAATTAACTCATTCTCCCATATTTAACCTTCAACTTCCTCTTCCTCTGTGACTCAAACTGCATCAACCAAGTTAGTGAGATTTTCTACATATGGCTATCATGGCTATGAAAAACTCAACAAAACTCTGGTGGTGACTTACTTTTCTCAGCAAGTAGGGAAGTTCAGACAAGTTTCAAGTTTCAGTTGAAGAGAGAATAATAATGACTTTAGAAACTCTTCCATCCAATGAGTTTTCCAACTTCATTGTCTATGATACTATCTCTGCAACTCCGTTTAGCAGCCATGACTCTTCGGAGGCTAGTTTCTTGGAAAGTTTTGTGAACTATCAGGAACACGACCCCTCATCAATGAGCACCCGAAAGCGCCAAGCCAGCGAGCCAGAAGCCATTGACAAGAAGCAGAATGTGGTGGGGATGCAAGGTAGGAAGAAGAGGAGAAGGAAGCCAAGAGTTTGCAAAAACAAGGAAGAGGCTGAGACACAGAGAATCACTCACATTACAGTGGAGAGAAACCGCCGAAAGCAGATGAATGAGCATCTTGCTGTCCTTAAATCACTCATGCCTGAGTCCTACGTCCAGAGGGTTTGTTTTGGCTTTCTTGTTTTTTCCTTTTTCAGTCTCTATCTAGTTCCTCTTTCTTTCTCATAACGAATGTAGTTGGGATTTTTCTTAAAATCGCTACTATGTTATGGTCCTATTATAGTAGAGATGAGGAGATTCTCTTTTAGCGATAATGCTAAGGAGGACAAAATATTCTAAACTTTTTATCTGAGCTGGAATAACTATGCAGAATCAAAGATAATGTTCATTATACTGCTTTTTTTACTTCTCTTTGTAAGGTGAATCAAAAGAAGCAATACTAAGCCTAAACTGTAATACGCTAGTGCTGCCAAATAATTGAAACTTTGAATATAACATTTTGGAGACACTTTATGCATAAATCAAAAAGTTCTTGTAAATCCAACTAATTTTTTCAAGATGCAAATTTTATGTTTTAGGGTGACCAGGCCTCTATAGTGGGTGGTGCCATAGAGTTTGTGAAGGAGCTGGAGCACCTCCTGCAAAAACTGGAAGCAAGAAAGCTGCAACTTTTACAGCAAGAAGTGGCACAAACCAATGAAAATACGGCCATTTCCAAACTCATGCAACCCCCTTTTGCACAGTTTTTTTTGTATCCTCAGTACACATGGTCCCAGACCCCTAACAAATACACAGCCAAGACCAAAGCTGCCATAGCTGATATCGAGGTCACTTTAATCGAGACCCATGCAAATCTTCGAATTCTCACTAGGAAAAGCCCCGGGCAGCTAACAAAGTTAGTATCTGGTTTTCAAAATCTCTACCTCACCGTCCTACATCTTAATGTCACCACCATAGCCCCTTTGGTATTCTATTCCATCAGTGCTAAGGTATGTAATTAACTAACTATTCATTTAGTACCGTGTTCCATTTTCCACCTTTCTCAACTCCATATTCTTCCGGATTATAAAACCATGATCCCTTGTATAAAGTAGTGAAAGTTTAGAGAGATCATTTAGCTAATATATTAGCATTTTTTTATGAAGGTTGAAGAAGGATTCCAACTTGGTTCAGTAGATGGTATTGCATCCGCAGTTCATCATTTGCTTGCAAGAATTGAAGAAGAGGCTTTGCTTTGCTGTTGATCAGGTTCACATGGGGACACGAGATTTTAGTGAATTGACCAAATCACCCCTCTAACTCAAGAGAGAGATAGGGAAAGAATATTTGCTGATGGCTGTAGTTTTTGTTTTTGTTTGTTTGATGTTCAACTGATGTCTTCATGCTAAAACATAATTGCAGTAGATGGTTTTTTTTAGGTTGCTTCAAGTACAACTTGTTCGGGAATAATTTTCACAAAATTTCGACAGACTAGACTCAACTGAATGAAAAAAGATGTTGACACAGTTTATCTCGTTTTCTGCTTGATGATGTATTTCAGTACGTGGCCCAAATACATACCAAGTTGCTATGCATGAGGATGCTAATCTTAATGACAAAGTTTTATTATTTATTTTTGAAACATCTCTTATGTTACTAAGAAACAAATGACTTGATCAATGAATCCATTTGAATGCTAAACTAAATTATTTAAGGTAAACATGAGCCAAAAAACTTCACCATCATGCTTCTATTTTAGAACAATCACGCACAGTCTTGGATTAATCCTTGTTTGGGCGAAAATGCATTTTGAGTGTTGACACACTTAAAGAAGAGTCTATCCTATATAAGGGGGAGGTAAAAGAAAACAAAATTAGCCCATGTTGGAGCTGTGGCTACATTTATATATTTTGTTTCTTTTCAGTTATGGATGGAAGAGAGTGAACCTGTAAGACTAAAGAACTCTTCTTTGCAACAAGATAATATAATGCAAATGTATGTGAGGTTAGTTTTAAATACAGCCATTTTGGATATAAGTGTGAGGTTGCAACTTGCAAGTGGGGTTCTGGTTACCTTCGTTACCAACATTACTTAGAACATTGATAAGATAAAGAAAAGATAAATGGTTGACCTGATATCTTGGTTTTGATTAGTTTCCTCAATATAAAATATAATCATGAACGATACTTTCTGACTGTTCACGTGGAAGCAAGAGCTTCTCCCCATTCCTCCTCACTTTTTTCAAGTAAAAAAGAAAAATCAGAAACTGTCCTAGCCAATTGAGTTATTATGCGTTTGCAAGCTAAACATGGTAATTAAGTGCAAGTTAATTGGTCATAGAAAACCAAAAAGAATGGGGTAGAAAACAGTATAAAGGAAAACATTTTTTCTGGGTGATTCATATGAACCATTGGTCTCCTTTGCCAAAGCATCTTGTATGAGTCATTTTCACCTTGGGGTGTGTGATATGTTTTCATTTTATTTTATTTCATTTTACTGTTGTTTTGAATGAAAGGGTTGGATCAAATAGAAGGGATCAATGCAATTTTACTTTTGTTTTGATTATCATCCCTCAGCTTTCAGATTTGTTTCGTTGTGTGTGATCGATAAATCAGTATCCTCATTAAGACATTGTGTCCGTTAGTGTAAGCAAGAATCAGAGAAATGGACATGCAAGGAAGATCCCTAAAACAAATCAACTGCATTACCCTTTGCTCTAATCTGTGCTGTGGGTGCTGTGGGGTCGAATTCCAAGACCTGTCTGAAACTGTAGACCATCCTGTGTCACTCCATGCAGAAGAACATTAAGATTTTTTACATATTATTTTTATTAACTAATAAAATGTTCATGCCTTTATATTATTAAAAATGTAATTATTATAAACATTAATAAATTTATTATTTATAATTAATTTTGATTTTCAAATGTTGTCTATTTTTTTTATGAGAATTGTTACTTGCACTTATTCTTTTCTATTATATTACAAAAGAAGGATAAGAATACAAGTACGAAGGCAAAGAGAGCCAAGAAAATAAGAAATAACTGAAAAAGTATAGTGTAGTAATTCAGAAAACTTGGTCCTTGTGGGACCAATTGGGTCCAAGCAGGCATTGGTTTATCCAATCTGGCTGTCATAATAGTCAACCTTTAGTAAATTTAGTTAAAAAAAAAAAGAAAAACATTTAAAACCCTTAAAGGTAGATAATGGTTAAACTTTGTGAAATGTTAGGTTTGGTAAAATTATTTATTGAAGTAACAGATAAATATAATATGACAGAAATTAATATGTTTTTCTGGTTTTTTTATTAATAAAAATATATTTTGAGTTATTTATATTTTAGCTTTTAATTATTTTTCAAATATTGTCATATAATTTAATTTTTATATTTACTTTAGTATGATAAACAACCACTGCATTAGAAAACTATCTCGATGGTAACTGATTACCCTAAACCTTTTAATTTCTCAATAATTAAGTATGTAAAAGCTTTTTACATTAAAATTTAAAGTTTAAATTTTATATTTGATTATAATTTAATATGAATGATTGAAAAAAATTGGTGTTAAATATATTATTATATTTTTAATATAGGCATATATGTTCACTGTTCACCTTTGTTCATTCTAATTCAATTCTGTTCAATAAATATCCCTCCAATTGTCTTACCCCGAACTGAGATATTTCATTTTCTTGATCATAACAACTATTGCAATACTTTGATATTATTTGTGTAATCTTGATTATATAAAGTTATCCATAGAAAACTTCCTAATGTTGTAGTTTTGATTGTAAATTGAATACATATTTTTGTAAAGGGCACTGCATCCGAGATGAGAAAGAAGGGTACTGTCTTCAACCAATGAACATATCTTCTAAAATTCTAAAGATATTATCACTATTGCACCGACCGAGCAAACCACTCATCAAAGGGGAAATCACTGTCTCATCTATTCCAATAGCCTCTTCTATATCTTTTTAGGTACATTCTTTACTATTTACTGAGATAAGGTTTTTCGGTATATGTTCTTGATGATACATTTTTGTAGTTTCTTTTTTTAGAAAAAAAAATATAGAGGATTTGAGGAATGTTTTAATTTGTACAAAAATGGTTCAAAACTGTACAACTTATTTTCTTTTTTGTGTTCCCTAAATCACAATCATACCTTGTTATTATATATTTTTCAAGTATTTGAAAGATTTTATTTGTTGCCTTATAGGATACAAAAGATATATTTATTTTCTGTGTTTCAATGCATCATAAAATATAAGAATCTATCCTTCATTGTATATTATTGATTAACAATAATTATATCATTTTAATTGCTAGATTTAAAGGCTATCCAATTCTAATAAAATGTGTAAATAAGTATTAGTTTTTATTTAAAGTCTACATAATATTATCTGTTCCAGAACACGTTTTTATTTTTATGTTAATTGTGTAGAAGAAAAAAACAATTGTAATCACTATCAGTCATTTGTACAATTTGCATAATATTAATGTATTATGCTTATGCTGATGAGAAAATTATATAAGTGAAGTCTTATATATTAATTAAGGAAGACAAGAATTGAACAATTTAGAGTAGAGAAATGTGTGATAATGTTTAATATATTTTTTAGCATATTAAATGGATGCACTTAAGTGGTCTAAGGTGTATTTCACCAAACATGACATGCAACATATAAGAAACTACTTGAAATAATGACACATCTTGAAACTCTTTAGTAGATAAAGAGAAAAAGACCAAAGGAGTAAAATATAGAGATACAAGTTATATTCACATCTAAACAACCAAGCAATTTTAAAGTCTTTCTTTTTCATTTCTTTATAAATAGTTCTCAACCATTTTATATATTTACAAAGTAAAGAAATAGTGAAATTAAACCTTATAGTATATCTCTTAAACTATTTGTCAAAATCGTATTTGTAATAAAATTTGTGTGTAATGCATGAGTAACTTGATTATTATAAATAATGTTTTTGTGTGGAAACTTGTAGAGATTGTAATATTAGTAGAGTTCATCGATTATTTTTCATAATTTTTATTAATGTGGCTCGTGTTTATCTAACTTCTTTAATTTATAACTATGTATATTAAAAATATTTTTATATTTTAATATAATATAATGTGATTATCACTTTTATAATTAAGGGTAAGACTCTATTCATTAAAAAATATTTTTCATAATTAATTATCATATTTAGTTTAAGTCCTTTATCTTAAATTTAATGAAAATTCAACAGTATTTCACATTAGTCTCTATACAAGAAATGAAAAGAAATGAAAGTAATGCATATGATAAAGTATGCACACAGTAACATGAAATTTTTAAACTAAAATTCTATTATTTTAAAATTAAACTTAATATATATATATATATATATATATTACTAACTATAAAAAATAAATTTTTAAATTGTCAAAAAACAAGATTTAATATAAATTTTTTAATATTTGAGCATTTGTATTAAATATCAAATAAAAAAAAATAATATTCGTTTAATATGTGCATAAATAAAAAATTAAATAAATATATTTAAATTATTAAAATAAAGTACAGAGCATAATTATATACTTTTATCCAACAAGTCTTTTAGAAGGAGATTGCCTGTGAAACTAAAATAATTTAGGCCCTAGATATTTTAAAGATTTTAAAGAATATAAATAAAAGATTTAATCTTAGGAACTAAGATAATTTAGTCACTCCAATTTTAAAAAATGTTAAAAAATTTAAAAAGTGAATATTTTTTTAATTAAATTGAAGTTCACTGTTTAAATATACATGAGAAATTTATTATAACTTTTTTCCATTTAAAGTTGTAAACATTCGTAAAAATAAAACTTTTATGAAAAATAAAATTAATAACAATTAAACATCACAATTTATATTTTATAATAATATTTTAAGTATTATTGATTTATTTGTTTTATTAATTTTTAATTAGATTCCATCGTATAATTTAGAAAAAAATTGAAATAACCTGTGTTTAGTTACATTTTGTAATAAATTGAGATATTAACCTCAAAATCTATCATAAGTTAAATCATCGAAACTTCCAACCCAACAATTCATGTTTTAAGGAATTGAGAACTATTGGGTTGAGTTTTGATGTTAACCCTTTTAAACCAATATTCTTATTTTTCACTAGAAGGATCGTTTTGAAGGTCAAGTGGTCAGGTTCATTTTAAAAGTATGAGAGAAAAACAAAGCATATCCTAACTATGCTTATAAATTATTGTCTCAAATATTCATTTATAAAAAATTTATAGCCCAAACAAAAACTTAAACACTTAGGGTTAGTATAGGCAAGGAAAGAAGACACTTAATTGGATGGGCAAGAGGGGTAGGGAAAGAAGAGCTACACAACTACATAACCATAGGGTGTACAACATGGAGTAATGATGAGATGGAGGAGATTCAAAAATGGCTAGGTAAAGAAGGGTGTGAGGGAGAATAGTGAGAGTCCAAGTTGTGCTATATAATATAAACACCTTTCTTGTGACGTAATTGATATAGAATGTTATTTTCTAAGTCATTTGTTGTAGCATTCGATATAAATAACTTTTGGTGACATGGACCACACTTATACTACATCATCATTTGGGGTTAAATCAATGTAATAAAATGTTCATAATACTTCAATGTTAGAAAAAAGATCAATAGACCAAAAGATTACCATAAGAGATCTTGATTAAGTGCTTTATGAAAAAGTATAAAACATGAAAATGCATTTGTTTCTAAGTATCATATCTCGACAATACATATGCTTTGTTTGATTAATCACAGACGTTGCAAAAACAATTTACAATATATATTTGTCTGATAAGATCAAGCTTAGATAAATGATAAAATATATTATCTTTGACATTACATAGTATTACTCAAAGGCTTATAAATGCTTCTAATAGGTTTTGGAATGTTCTTGCGTCTGATCACCAAAAGAATCTCACAATAAACATTAACATAAAAAGATCTCTCAAAGTGTGTAACAAAGTTGTTTTATGTCAACAATTATTTTGAAAGAACAATTTGTCACCTCTACATAGATCATCCGTCTCGTACAATCTAGAATTTTACTCAATATGAGATAAAAGCTATGTAATCTAGGCCTGGTATGTCATGTTAAGTTTTAGAATGTTTCTTCAAAAAGAAGTTGCATAGAATGTTGTATGAGATTTGTGAAATCACAATAAGGGGGGTTCAATTGTGATTTAATTTAAATCATAAAAACTTTTTGTAAATATCATTTGAATGCAGTATTCAAACAAAGGTTTTTGTTTAATATATCAGGTCAGACACAACAAGTTAATTACACTAAAGTCCGTAATATCTCTAACTGATGATCAATTTGTGATTCTTGCGTCTTATGGATAACATTTGATGTAGGTTTTTCGTAAACTATAATTTGTTGAAAAAGATTGACTTAAATAGATATATTTTCATAAACATTTTTCAACAAATTTTGTCTTTATAAAAAATAAAAGGTGTATCATCGACATCTCACAAAAATTATGTTCAAACGAACATATTCAAAAACCTTATTCTATCCTTAGCTCTATTAGTCTAAACGGTCGCGTCATACTCAAATTTTGCATCTCAATCGAATCACTTGATTACCATATTTTATTGTTATTTTTAACAAGTGATCAAATCATAGTTCTTGTGTCTAACCAAATCACTACAAGAAAAGGTTAAATTACCGATGAAATTTTATCGACAGAACTTTATCCGTCGGTAAAATATCATTATCGATGATTTTATCGACGGATATCATCCGTCGGTAAATTCATCGACGGATTTATCTTAAATTCGTCGGTAATTATCGACGGACTTAGAAATCCATCGGTAAATTTATATATGATCAATTTACCGATAAATTTTGGATGTTTTCGATTGATTGTCTCGTCGATAATTTTTGTTTTTTTTTTGTAGTAAATAACACAAATGCAAACTATAAACTTAGTTCTAAACAAAATAATTTGATAAGACATTTTTAATATAAATTCTCACACTAACTCTCCTTCTTGAATTTGTAGAGACAAAGATAATATACAATATAAATGATATAAGAATGGGAGAAAAATACTCGCAGAAACTTATATTGACTTGTGTGTCACAACAGACTATATCCAATTTTTTGTTAGAGTTGTTATTATAGATGTATTTGAGGAATCCAATGAATCAAGCTTTACAAAAGAACATTGAAGACTTAGATGTGTATAGTGAGTGAGTGTGTTTAATATATGATTTTGTATGTAAATTTCCCTTTTTAAGTTGTTTAATTCCTATTTACTTAAAGAAAAGTTAATTTAAAAATGTTTAGAACTTATCTTGGTGGAAAAATAATTTTAACTAAATAAAAAGATATTTTTATCTATTGAAATATTCTTATTTAAAGTCCAATATGATTGTAGTGAATATTTTAATAGATTATTTTATTGAATCAATATGTTAAAATCACTTAAAAACCTTGATTAGTTGTGGAGTTTTGCTCCATATGTTAAAACAAGTTTTCAACATACTAAAATTATCCTATGCTTTTGAATATAATTAGTCTATTTTATCATGTTGAAAGTACGATTTAATTCATTCGATCTTTTCACTTATAAGTGAAATCAACATATTAAAACGTAGTTTTGATCCATTAAACTAACATAACATACTCTATATAACTCTTTCATATTCATCTCATTTGACACAAATTTCAAAATGTAAGTTTCATATATTTTTTTTCAAGATATGAGAGTTTACACCAAGCAAAAGACATTTTCTTGGAGTTTTCCTTTGGTATTTTCAAGATCCATCTTCTAGGTTGAGTGTGGTGAATCAGGTGATATTGTTTCAATTGTATTTTTTTTCCATTTCTTGTAAGTTAATAGTCTAGATAGAGTTTCTAGACTAAGCTTAGTAACAAGGTGTCACTAGTATAGTGTCTTGCTTTTGTAAGGTTCAAGAGCAGTGTTTTTTGTTGTGTAAAATCTTTGATTTAGTAGAAGCGTGACCAGTGAAGTTGAGAAACTAAATGCAACTCCTATATAAAAGTGAACTAGTATAAAATTGTTATGCATCTCTTCTTTTGTTCTCTTATTATTTCTCATAATTTTAATTTGTTCTTTAGTCATTATTTTGAATTTTAAAACATTAAAAAAACTTAACCAAATTTTGAAATTGATCTACTCTTGAAGGATTCATTTTAAAATGTCTTTTTTTTTTAATTCTTAATAGTTCAATTCACCTCCTCTTAAACTCGGCTTTTGATTCGAACATTCTTGACCAATAAACAGAGTTTAACAAGGTAGACTAATGTTGCAAAGTATATTAGAGTATTCTTGAGCTCGTAGCCACTCCTGTTTAATCCCTTGAATATTTTTTCCCCTTGCCACTCTTAGTTTAATGGGTATTTTTTTCCCTAGCTACTCTTGGCTCAACAAATAGTATTCTTTCCCACGCCACTCCTGACTCAACAAGTATTCTTCAAGTATCTAGTCACTCCTGACTACTCCTTTGAGTATTATTTTCTAAACAGTCACTCCTAGCTGAAGTTTGATCATTAGGGAGGATTGTGTCTGGCAGTGAATACAAAGATTTGGATTTCTCTCCTAGTTCAATTGTTCTTTCACTCTAGAAAGAGGTTACTTCTTTTGACGAATATAATAGGTAAGCGCTCTCTCTACTAGGTGTTTGACTGAACACTTTTAGTGTTCTTCTCATAATCTTTTTTTATTCATAATGACAAAAATGCTTGTCGTTTGGGCTCTAAGATCATTATTGTAAAGCTTTGAGGAATGCTCTTTATCCTTGCAACAATTTGGCACAATTTCTCCTTAGCTCTATCTTTCTTCTTCTTAATGGTAAGCTTTTTATAGTCACTCAAATAAGATAACTATTGAGAGGTCGTTTATGTTTGTTCAGTAGCTTCAGTTCTTCTATATTTTCTGTGTTTGTTGAGCTTAAAAATACTTGACGCATTTAATATATTTTTTCCTTACACAATGTCCTTGACAGCTGATAATGCTTCTTTTCCTACATAGCATAGCCTTTTGTATAGTTTAGATGTTCTTGTGTCAGGAGGTTGGTGACAAAGACATCTTTAACTCTTTTTCTAAAAGATCATTTGATGTTGACATATGCTTTTTGTTTTGTAAACATTATGCCAAATGTTACATATCTTCTTTTTAATCACAATTCTGTTAATTAGGTTCCATGTATGTTGAAAATTATTTGATTTTAAATCTTTTAGAGTTTAAATGTCTCAAAGTCTTACCTTTTTTTTTATGTCTATTACCTTGTTATCAAGTAATATAATATATATATATATATATATATATATATATATATATATATATATATATATATCACTTTTCTACTTTACTTTAATTACATATATATCTCTAATTGAAACAAAGTTAAGAATGATCCAAACGGACATAATTCCTTCATAATAGATATCTCAACTTACTATGAGAATGAATACTATAGTATTTATCAATGCTCAACTTTTGTTTTAAATTTTATAGATATATTCTTTATCTTTTTTATATTTTTGAAAAGATGTTTGCCATCAATTTCGCTCTTCAAATTTATAAAAGAGATTTAACATTATTTTTTCTTATATATAATGATAATGTTAAGCATCAAATTTAGAATAGATTATGTTCCATTATAGATTAAACCTAATTTGAGTTGACTTGATTTAAAACTCAATTGAACTTCAATATTAACTATGCTCTACCCAACTCAATTTAAGTTCACGAAAGCTTGATTATTAGATTTAAAATTATACTTATGTTATGTATTTATTCTACTAAATATATATGCGTGTGTGAAATTAATTAAAAAAATTATAATATAAAAATATTACACACACACACACACATATATATATATATATATATATATATATATATATATATATAAAAAAAAATAAATTATTATTATATTAAATATATTATAAATAATAAAAATTTAATTATAGATATCTATATTTATATT
>Ga0099825_1002868_pt1 | contig 23034 bp, 5 predicted proteins | sample SiratroredBW_FD_76838 | JGI IMG/M metagenome (GOLD analysis project Ga0099825, IMG submission 76838) | Root nodule microbial communities of legume samples collected from California, USA - Siratro red BW | ecosystem: Host-associated > Plants > Roots > Nodule | place: USA: California | collected... | reverse complement strand
TCATCACTATTTAAATAAAAAAAAAATTAAATAAACATAAAAAAAAAAAAAAAAATTTATTTTAAAAAAATAAAATTATTTAAAAAAAAAAAAAATTAAATAAAAAAAATTAAAAAAAAATAAAAAAAATATTTAAAAAAAAAAAATTTTTTTAAAATAAATTTTTTTTTTTTTTTTTTTCTAAAAGGCCAATATCATTGGTCATAGATAAAAGTTATTTTAAGTCACTTCTTATCTAAATGTGTTGTGTATCATAATGCATAAATTTTATTGGGCAGCCTCTTAGTTAACTAATAAAAGATACAAAACATCTTATTAAGTCATCATTCTTTTATCTTATTCGAAAAATCATATGTAATTAGTTTCGATAAAAGCATGATTTATGTAAGAAGTGCGTACTATGTTATTATTTCAACAAGTTGACAAACTAGGAGGATTTTCTTTTTTATATATTTTTCAAACAATGTCAAGATAGACAAATTTTATGTTAATGAACTCGATTTGTTACTGATTCGTAAAAATGGAAAAAATATTTTTATGTTTATTTTAGGTAAGTAATTTACTGTGTTTAAAACAATATTTTTTAAATTTAACCATATAAAATAATTGTACTAAGATAACAATGACTTCTTTAAGAGTGTTCTAAAAGGGTCAAATAAAGAATATTTTTAACAAGATGAATAATTTTTAAGAGATAAAAGATTTTATGTAAGCTACTTATAAAAACAAACGAAAGTGAATTAGTTAGACATTTTTGGGATTTCGAAAACTTTAGAAGTTTTAAATAATAATTTTTTTACCACTGTCCGTGTTCTTGTAATGATAGTTAAACTAATTAATTTATTTATATCATCTGATTATAAATAAGGAATCACTTTCATGAAAAATCACATCATTTTTATAAAAAAAAAATCACATTTATATACTTTTTATGAGGTTCAATCATATTGATGCCAGAGCTTCATAATCTAATGTTAAATTGATCCTTCAAAATATAATTTTATGATAAAGCAATTGAAACATAACATCAGATACGATTTTTTTTTACACTTTGAGAAATTAAATTATAACTTTTGTTTGTTCAATAACTAAACTGTAACCTATTTATATATTAAAAAAATGGCAGTGCTGCGTGGGGAATATAACTTTGCCATGAGATGTAAATTTGTGAAGTGAGTGTTATCCGCAGAATAAAACGAAGTTAACTTGGCATCCAAACAGAGCAAATAGAATATCAAACCCCTCTTTGGACCCTCACTCACTGCCTCACATCACATGATTCCCACTAACACTTACATCTCCACCTATTAAATACTGGACCCACATTATGGATGTGACATAACTCAAATTAACCTCTAATTAAATACTACCTTCAACTGCATCTCTTCTTTTTCCCAACCTACCTTCCTATTAAATTAAAAGTTCCACAACACACAATACACTAAATCATATCAATCACCCAAAACTTTCTAGCTCCCTAAGAGATTAGGACAAATCACTTTCTTCCATGTCATTATCTTACTTTTGAATTTTAGTTTTTTACTTAAAGCTTCTTTGAAGTTTGTAGCAACCACTACATAACAAGGAATAAAACTACACCATCCAATGACATTTTGGTGCCATTCATGACAAAATAACGTGTTTGTGATTGTGTGTCATTCAGTTAGTTGAGTCTGAAAAAAAAACTATTAACATTTTAAGTGGAAATTTTTGTAGCTTATGAATGTAACATGATCCCTTGTCTTATAGCGTACTAGTATAGATAGTATTAGGTATATCTTTGTGAGGTACGTAGGTAGTACTACCGTTTTGGTTTGGTCTGAGCTGTGTCATTAAATTTTGCATGGATCCCATATGAGTCAATATGTAGACAAACAATCATTATGTCATTACCTCTAAGAAAGTTGTGGTTAATTACTAGTGAAGGTTCGGCCCCTAAATGAGTTTTGTACTGTGCTAATAATGTTCATGGCTTGCTATGATTACCTCATCAATATGAATATGGTAATGGTACTAATGGACAGAATAAAAAAGTGGTTGTACTTGACTTTAATTCAATGTATAATGTATGATAGATGACCAAAATGGTGAAATTCCATGTATGAAAAGAAAGAAAAGGAAACGGATAATGCATTTGGAAGTGTTGCTCTTGTAGTTGTGGCTAGTAGACAAACACATTGGCCATAGTCAAAGCACTTCACAAACCCAAAAGCCATTTCACTTCACTTTCCAATGAAAACCACAATCCACATGGTTTTGCTTGGGGATATTGAACGATCAAACTCTTCTTCCTATAAGAAAATCTCCTCTCTGCTGTACCCCATTTCCCAGCTCTCATACCCTCATTTCACTCCGAACAAAACACATTCTCTTTCTCTCATTCACTGACCCTACTTCACCACCCTTCTCAACCAAACTTTACGATTCATTCACTAGTCTACATATGTGTCAACCTTCTATTGAGACACATGTGTTTTCTTTCATGACACATTCAAAAAGGTCCTAATTTTTTTCTATTGCTAAGAAGTCCCATCCTTCAATATACCACTAGTATCCCAATCTTTCATTCCCGACCTAATATTATTGAACTCAATAAAAGGAAGAGAGTGTTAGCTCGAGGGATTAGGGTAGGGCACCTAAATAATGTGTCAAAAGCAAAACTACAGGGTGTTATCCAATTATTCATCCCATCAATTTCCTCTCACCAATTCAATAGCAACCAAACAACAATTAACAAATTTGAAAAACAGGGACCAAATCTTTAATACACATACACCATTCTTATTTATTAAATTAGTATATTTTCATTTCTAGGTTACTTAGTATACTTAGTATTTTATTAAACCGTATTCTTATCTAAAAACATAATATGTACATTTTGTATTAATAAAAATATAGTTCTTATATCAGAGAAGACATGAATTTGAGTTCCACTAATGATAATTTGTAAGTACCTTTTTGTACGAGTGTGTGTATATATATGTAAAGTATACATTGATTAAAAGTAGTGGAAAGATGATGACAGAGAAAAGGATAATTTTGATGGCAATACATGTAGTATAGTATTTGATTCCCCTTCTCTAATTATTAAAGATTTGGTAAAATGGAGAAAGGAGAAAAGATAATCTGAATTCTGAAATAGCGAAATCAGTTTTCATCCCCACAGTATATTATTTACGCCTTCTCTGTTATCCTCGGTGGAGAAGAGACCAATGCTAAAAAAGGGAGGGAGAAAGCCATGATAAACTGCATAAGGTGTTGCATCTCTTGCATCTTCCCATGTGGGGCTCTCGACGTCGTTCGCATAGTGCACTCCAATGGCAGAGTTGAGGAAATCACAGGCACCATCAAGGCCAGGGATGTCATGAAGGCACACCCCAAACACGTCCTCAAGAAGCCGTGCTCCGCCGCCGCCGATGGCGGCGACGCCACTGCTGTCCACAAGATCGTGGTGGTGCCACCCGATGCAGAGCTCCAACGTGGGAAGATTTACTTCCTCATGCCACTCCCTCCCTCTCCTCCTCCGCTGGAGAAGGCCCAGCAGAGAAGGAGGAAGAAGAAGGAACAGAGAGAGAGAAATAGGAACAACACCAACATGTCCATGACCATGACTAGCTTGCTTGTCTCTGATCGCTACTTGACTGATATACTCTCAGAGAAAGTGTCAACGCAAAGAGAAAGAAGAAGAGGGCGTGTTGCAGTGTGGAGGCCTCACTTGGAGAGCATTTCTGAGTCACCTTCTGATCTGTAACACTTCTTTTTCTTTGCCTAAGGGCTATGTCTGTCATGTCTATATGGTTATAATCCTCATACCCATTTCTTAAAAAAATATAATTTTCTTCTTCTTCCTCTTTTTTTCTTTTACTTTGCTTCTGCAAAGCCTGCTGTGTACATAGGTTGTTCATATTATTATGGGGTTTGTTCATGAGTTGGAGAGTTGAGTTATTTTAGACCATAATTGGGTATGTTTTGTACAAGGTTTTAAAAAATCATTTGTGACCATGACTTGAGTCACAACATCAAGGTTTTCGAGATTTCCGATGCAAGGGTTCTACACCTATGTGGACCGTATTCATCTGTAGTTTTCTGGCAATATTTGAGGATACTATGTAACTGCGACTATAATTTAGAATCTTAGTTTTGATAGCATAATTTTGAGTTTTTCATGGTTGTGTTTCAGTTGGTGGGGGCAGAGAATTGATCGAACAGAGTTATAATTTTGTAATTTTCTGGAAAGAGGTGAAGCAAGCGTAGAACTTTATATGGGTTTCAATTATTTTGGTTTTAATTGTTGAAGGTTGGAATTTAGATATAGTGCAGGGAACAAAGATAAACTTTGATTGAGGTACAGAAGGACCGGAGCTACATTCCTGGTTCTACTGTGTTACACTGTCATGTGTAATTCTTAGTGGATCACAATGGAAGGTGATTGCGACGTGACAGATATTATGCTTTTACTAGTAGCAGTGGAGTATTTTATTTACCACTATTCCCATTGTTTCACTAGGGAAAATGACACAGTAGTTCGTCGGTGTCAGTCATCCTTTAAGGGGAGACAGTGACATGATGCTGCAAATGCAATCACTTTCTATACAGTTTTAAGTTGTTGTCATGACAGAATTAAATTCATGTTGATAGCTTTTTCTTCTTCTTTTTTCTGAAGTGGGAAAAAAGAAGAAATTCTTTTGGACCCTCAAATGGGGAGGACAGATTCATTCATCATCAGTTGTGCAGTGCAAAGCCATGTTGTACTTCACCCCACTACAAGTGAGGGGGGGAAAAAGAAGTAAAGGGAAAAGGGTGGTTGGATGAAGAAAAGTCCAAAGGGATAAATTTGTGGTAAAAGGAATTGAAAGTCCCCACACTGCTTTCCCATTATATTCTAATAATGCATTGTTATGCTAAGTTTGCATGATGAGGGAGGATAGGGCTTTTGTTTAAGCATTTTGTTCTTTTGGGCATGGATATGATTGGGAACTGGTTTGGTTAGTGGCAGTGGCATCCTGCAAAGGTGGTTAGCACAGTAGAGTTTGACCTCTAGGATTGATTTGGCTGGATGGAATGAGGCTTCAGCAATCTCTACTCTAGGTTGTTTCTGGTTCTGATTCTGAATTTTGACTCTTATTTTCTTATCCAAGAAGAGCATAGCATTATGGGGTTTAATTTTTTTTACTTGAATGTTCCATCACTAGTGGCCAATAAAATGTTGATAGAGTAATTAGTGTATAAAATGAATGAATCATTGCAATGTGATATGACCCAATTCATCAAGAGGGGCCAATAGAGATCTATTTGACAAAAATTATGCAGACTAATAATATAAAGGTGCTAAGTTGTTTTGTTATTCATCTGGAAAACGGTGTGCGACAACTAAACCTTTATGAACTAACAGAATATTGCTGTTCATCTCGTGATATGTCAGTGTCATCAGTAGTTTGAGGGGTGAAAATTAAGCATTTTCCTGTTCTTCTAACTGGAGAATTTATTACCAAAAATTTATATCAGATTGTTTACGGGGACAGTTCTCGTGCTTTTGCTTATATGGAATGAATTGACATGGGAACAAATAACTGGTCACCATATCGAGACTCATTGATTAACACTTTTTTTATTTATTTATTTATTTATTCTGAGGAGAAAAAGAATTGGAGAGAAAAAGTATTTCTTTTTAATGTGATTTGATTAAGGACTGAAAGAGAAAAAGCAAAGGGACTCATTAAAAAGAATCTTTCTTTTGGTAAGGAAAAAAAAGAGGAAGGAATGTGAGATTACAAAGTGTAGTAGGACTTTAAAATTGCAATTCTTATATATTTTTTTTAAGAGAATGCTTATATTGTTATTTGTTTTCTGTTTCACATCACTTTTTTTTTGGTAGAGGGGAAAACTATATAATTATTTCACATCATCCATATATTATTTAAGTATAAATATTTCTTTTATAAACTCTATTGAGGTAAATACATGATTGGATTGTGTAAAGTAATTTAATTTTTCGTTTAAATAGAAGGATTCAAGCCATAACTTTTAACACAATTATGATAAATTTTGGATTACAATTTAAAATATTCTAGTTTATAAGTATACTTTAGTAGTATGAGTTGAGATGTTTTCAGTTATGCATTGGTTGAATACTATAAGTTATGGATGGTGTTGATGTATTATAGGTTGAGAAGTTTCACACCAAAATATTGATAAAGTAATAGTCGGTCATGTAAATATTATATATATATATATATATATATATATATATATATATTTATAAATATAGTCATATGACATTTATAATAATAACAGTATATATGACATTTATAATAATAACGGTATAAAAAAATTATAAAGGTTAGATCAATCATGTCAAAAATATTTTTTTTATTTTTATAAATATTATAAAAAAATCATAAGAGTTACGTCTTTTATTATATTTAAAAAAAAATTGATATTCGAGAAGTTGACTTTAATATCAAAGTATTTCTAACATATTAAAGACTGGATCTTCTACTCAATCTATAAAGATCTTGTTGATCGGAAATATCTTGATCAAAGTTAAAGATTCCACAACTTCATAAGCTGAACTAGAAGCATCCAGTCAAATGTGACAGAGCCAATTCACAAGCAGTCCGAAATCCTGCATTTCGGTCAACACTAACAAATCTTTTCCAAACACATAATACTGACAGATAAATATATAACACTTGAAAAGTGAATACATAGCATATATTTTGGACATTAGGACAAAAACACAAAATACATAAAAGTCCATATGAGACTTCCAAAATATTGAACGTCCAACCTAACTACCTAAATGTCCATATGAAACTACTCTAGATAAGAATATCATTTCAAGAAGTATTATCACTTCAATCTTACTTATCCTCTATTATTTGGACTATCACTAATAATTTAAAAACTAAAGAAATCAATCACTAAAACTTAATTACTAAAACTTGAAAACTGTAGAAGCTCCTTAATGCTAATCAGACTTGCAAAAACAAATTAACATTAGTTGTTAAATCGTATATCATTATTTTTTATATTTGACTAAATGAGTTGAGTCAACAATGAATCTTCTTTCTAAAATTTGCCATTAAAATTTTATATTATTTATTTAAATTAACTTATATATTAGTCGAATAAACTAATTTCCAATACCTACCATATCAGTCTTATCAAATGTATTCTAAAAATTTGCACATGGAATTTCCTTTTAGATCAATCTATAGATAAAGAGATACTTACTTTATCCATTTACAGATATGTTTTCTTTTAAGATACTTGTATGTTTTCTCATTCTGATTCTTTTCTAACAACAATCATATTTCGTGGCATTCAAATACCTCTCAAATTTGCAAACCAAATTCCTACATGATCTTTAAATTTGTTTTTTTCCCACGTGTTATGGCTACCAACATCAACCTTGAAATAAAATGTTACACATATTCTCAAAGTAAAAAGTTTATGCTCTATTTATATCTTTATCGAAGGATGAGCATATTCATATGTCTCCATATATTTAAATATTTATTAAATATTTTTTCATAAAAGTAAAGAGAAAATTTCACAAAATGATATTATTAGAAATGTAAATAAAAACATATATTTTCTTCTTTTTGATATAAAATAACAATAAAAAATTATAATTATATAAATTTTAAAATATAATATCAAATAAAAGGTAAGTAATAATTTAAAATAAAAATAAATAAGAAAGTAAATATAAGACGGATATACATATTTTCGTTTTTATACATAATTTAAAAATTTGATTATTTATATTTATATCTATGTCATATTAATTTATATATTCTTAGTTAATATTGGAAGAGATTCAAACAATATATGTAAATAAAAATTTACTTTTCATCTTAATTATTATTATGCAGCATAGAGACTAAAAAAAACAAGTGTTTAACTTTTTCACCTACAAGCAATACATAAACCTTCTTCATGTTACAAATCCTCTTTTCATGATATTTCATTTGGAAGGTAAGCCTCTCTAGCTAAAATCCCAACCCTCCATGGGACCTATGTTAGTGTAGAGAGCTCACATGATGTCAAATTCATTCCTAGAGAGTAGGGAATTCATTTTTTAACATACAATTTTGTATTAATTAAAATTTCTTACAATTATAAAAGTATCAGATGAAATTCATTGAATAAGTTATAACATCCACAAATTTAATACTTTCAAGTTTTAACTAATAAAAGAGTTTTTTTTGTTAAATATTGAATAAAAACTTAATAATTACACTAAAAATGTTTATTTTTCAAATGTGTTGATCAAAATCGAGTAATTGATAAAAAAATAAATAAATTTGTCCATTTTTTAAAATATTTATAAATAATCGAGTAACTAAAATTATAAGGACAAAATTAATTTGTCCCATATTAAATTAGAGAGACTAAAATTTCAATTACATAAAAAAATAATTAATATTTCATTTTTGTATAAAATGTAAATTAAAATTAAGAACATTAGAAAAATACTCACAATAAATACGTTTGATTCAGACTCAAATTCATTATTAATTGAAGAGTTTATTGAAAGAAATATTAATGTCTTTCTCAAATAGTGATGTAAAAAGCATATAAAATTTTAGAATCAAAATGAAATACAAGAGAAAGGAATGTAAAATTATTTTTTTTAAATTGAAGAAAAACGAAGAGTTGTAGTCTTATAAGAAGAATGCTATAATTAAAAATTAAATGAATATCGTGCCAAGGAATGAAAGAATTAGTACTGTTTTTTTTTTTTAATTTAGTTTTTTATAGCCAAAACCACATCATTAATACATAACAATTGCCCTACAATAAATTACATGGGCCACAACAAAGGTGGGTGAAAGACAAACTTAGAGATGTGTGCTTTAAAACTTTGGACTATAAGTTTTCTTATATCATACTAAATATAAAATCATATTTCTAATCTAGTCGCATATTTTGTGAGTAATGAATAAATAGAACACGTTGGAGCATCGTGCCACTAACAATCTAAAAATCATTTTTTAAAATACTTTAATAAAGAAATATAAAATATGTAGCCGCAACAAAGAATATTGTACCATGCATGAAGTTTCTTTCTTCGTAACTCAATTTTGCTTAAACTCATCATGCATAATTTAATCACTAAAACATTCATTTTTCATATAAATAACTATCATATCAATTCACTATGTGTCTTTTGTTTTTTTTCCAAATCGGGACTAAAATCAATATAAAGATATTTCAAATAAAGAGCTCTCAACTATTTGGCAGCTTTTTGAATGAGGGTGACTACGAATTAAGATTGAGTGGATTCTTAATCAACATGAAAAAAGTTGAAAAAATATATTTTCCTCGTCTTTTTTTGTGTATAATGAAAGAAAGGAATCGGAAAATATATAAAAAATGCAATCATAGAAGCAAGCGGCGCCTCAAACTTTTGCATTGATGATTACTAAGATGGAACCTAAAAGTTCTCTGTCTCTTTCACTTTGATTTATATATAATATGAAAATAAATTAATAATATTTTAACATTTTATAGATTTGTGCTTTGAAAAGCTTCGGGGAATGATTTTATGCTCTGAGTGAGGGTGAAATAAAAGAAAGAAAAGGTTGATCATAAACTATGGTTGAGAGATTTTTTGCATTACGGGTACAGATGAGTGAATATTCTAGGTTAGCAGCAATTTTCTATAGTGGTAAGAGTTGGAAATTTTGTTACAATAATTCTAACTAACATCTTAGTTCAAAAATGAAAGTAAGGATTGAAACCAATTAATAGTATAAACTAAGATGGCTTATTAATTAGTGTGAAAGATAGTTATAACTATTGTTGTAACACTTTAGTAGATATTTTCGATTTTTTTTCATGTAAATTTAATAAAAAATTAATATTATTTAATGTGTGACATGTTATGTCAGTCTAACAGACACAGTAATAATTACGTCAACACTACAAAAAATTAATAATATTAATATTGAATCAATTCTAGTGTCAGTCTAGACAATATAAGATAAAAGTAAAAAATAAAAATAAAAATAAAAATCAAACCATCTATTTAACAGCTTATTACTTGACTATAAAATTAGCAAATTCATCTCATTTAGCAAATCATATAAATTGACATGAAACAAAGTTATTGTAGTTAAAATTAAAAATTAAAAAATAATATAAACTAAAAAAACTTAACTAATACTTAATATCAAAATTCTCATAAAATTCATCATCTCTAACAGATCTTCTAACTTTAACCTTTTTATGAAAGTGCCTTTTTACCTCATAGTTAAACACCTTTAAAATATTCGCTGCTTGAGACTTTTCATGCCAAAAATACAAATAACATGAAAAATTATAATCTAGATAATAAAATATGTTTTACCATCCCAAAATTAAACTTTAAAAGGTCTATAATTATTAGTATTAATCCTAAAAGTTCATTACTTACAGCAAAATCCTTTAATACTTTTGTTTGTTTGTTTTCCAAATTATTTTCAAATTGATAATAAGTGTGAACTAGCTTCATTACATGCTAATTTGTACAAATCTGATTATTTCGAAAAATGTAGTATAACAACTGTTCAACAGCAGCTTAACAATAGGTGAGGAAATAAATTTGATGTCAACAATAGAAAGAACATAATTCGTAGCTGTTTGAAGTGGAACAGAAGGGAAATAGGTGAAGAATTAAGCAGAGAATATATTAGACTTTGGTTTGGTTTGTTCTTGTCCATAATATATAATTACTAATTGAGTTTTCCGCGGTTGAGTTTTATTATTTCTTAGTTTTTTTTTTTTAATTTGGTTTGATGTATGTTGTTTTGGTACCCTTATATCACTTATATATCGTCTCTATATTCCTGATAAAAAAATGTAGGAATAGTTAATTCTTCTATATGTTTGCCTACAAAATTGATTGAATGTTTTGGAATGTATTGGTTAATTTAAAGGGCGTCTAATAATTTTACCTTTTTGTATATAGATTGCATAATCTTTGTATTTCTTTGAATAATATTTATTTGCTTATGAAAATAACATTTATTTATTTTCTTAACTTTGTAGTTCCTGAAGCCATAGGTGTAGGTCACTTTAATTATTAATTTTATATAATCTCTATTTTAACTCTTGAGTTGTATAGTTTTTCTCAACTTTATTTCTTATATCATTCCGCACATAATTTGAAATAAACGACGTTTTATAATCTATGGAATTAAAATAAAAAATTAAAAAAAATCAAAATAAGTTACGCTAATATAGAATTTAACACTTACAATTTTCTGACTGTGTAGCTAAATTAGAGATCGAAATCCATTGAAAAAGTTCAAGGAATTTCAAGTTTTATGTTAAGTGAGGTAGAGGGGAAATAAATCAAGGGAGAGAGAGGAAAAGAAAGAGATAATAAATTATTGAAAAAAGTGACGGGAAAGAAATATAATTATTTATTATTTTTTAATATTATTTTTAAATTATAATAATAAAAGGAGTAAAATATAAAGAAAATATATTTATGTATCCATAATTGAAAAAAAAAACAACTTTAATGTGATAACACCTTTCATATTCTTTATCTCTTTAAATATGCATTCAAAATATAACCTAAAATTCCTTTTTCAACACATAACAACCTTGATTATTTGACATAAATTTCATTTCCACATGATCCATTGTTTAGCTCCAGTTATTTTCCACTTTAAATTCATTCAAATTGATAACTATATTTTTGACATTAGTAAAACAAACATTTTCTCAGTTTTGGAAGACATTTTACATCAGTTTCAGAATCGATACATGCGATGTAGAAAGACTTTTTTACATCGATTCTATAACCAATATAATATGTGTATATATTATATCAGCTGATAAATAAATCACTAACGTAAAATACTAATCTTAAGAGTGTTCAGAAGAAGATACTATATCGTTTGTGACTCAATCGATGTAGTATATACCTTATTAATCGGTTGGGAGTCATAACTCATGTAATAGGGTAGATACTACATCTCTATCTTTTAAAAAAAAATCAAAATTTTTCAGAATTCTTTGATAAAATCTCTTATCGATACAATGAAATATTACATAAAATTTCAGAACTTTTTGACAAGTATAGATAGGTGAAATAAAAAAAAAGATGTTAAAAATAACTAAAATAATAAAAAAACAAATAGTAAATAATAGAATTTTGAAAAAAAGATTTCAAATTCCTTTCAGATTTAGCCACTTATATTATTAGATTCTAAATTAGTCTCTAACTTAATTAGATACCAATTTAGAATTTGATGGTATAAGTGGCTAAAACCTTCGTAACTAATGTTAGAAATGAATTATCTTAACTTAATTAGTCATTAAATTCAATCATTAGTTTTATTTTATTGTTATTTAACAATCAAAATTTAATTTAATGATTATTTTTGTCACAATTAGCAATTATTTATTTAGTAACTAAAATTAATATCTAAACAAATTTTTTCTTATAATGACCAATAAAAATTGTCTTAATAATTTTTTAATTTTTATTAAAGAATTAAAAAAATAAAAATAAAATATTTGGAATGCTTTAACCCTTTTCCATGTTCGCATATATACAACCAATCTTTTAAACAAAAAGAAAATTCACCGACTAATACAAACTAGCATTGAATATAACAATTCTAAAACTCCCAAAAACAGCCCATTTCATAATGGAAAGGATTATTTTTACACTACTATTCATCATACATCCCATTTGAGACCTCCTTTATCTAATAAAATATTATATAATAAATAAAATAATAATATATAATAGTGTCAAAAGTAATGATTCAAGAGTGGTGTCATCACTCTTACATAATACGATAACAGAAGACATTTTTTGTTTCTCAGCTTAACAATTTGTTTCAAAGCATTGCAACTCTGCTTAAGGTTATACAGTTCACGTTTTCAGTAGTTGAAGTCCAAGAAAGTTCATAGTATGATAAAGAGACAACATGCTAACACTACCAATCCAAATGTTCAAATTCCAGCTATTTCAATATAATGCCTAGATATTTGTGTAGTTGCTGAATAAGGAAAAACTAAAGCGACACAGTAAAAGGTAGCCATTGTCTTTGTTTCTATTGGAAAAGAGATCTCATATGTTAGAAAAGTTACAAGGTTGTACATCTCTAACACACATTCAAGATTTACTGAGAGTAATGGGCCTAAAATGATTATTCTGTTAATATCACTGCGATTTTCTGTAATAATTTTTGGTCCAAGAGAGATCATACTTTGTAGGACGTGCTCTTTTCAAAGTGCCAAATCTGCTCTATCCAATTAACTCCTTCTCATGGCCCTGCATGCAAACAATATTCAAAACAAATGAATTGGTTAAATCAATAAAAATAAATTTTGAAACTTTATTTTCATCCACATGTCTCTGATAATAGTAGTGATTTCCAATAGCTTAGATGTATCATGATTCATGCACACGAAACATGAGTAGTTTTTTTTTTATGCATATGCTAACTGAAGCTTCAAGTTTCAAGTTCCAACAACATCAAACCTTTATAACATCACAGCTAAAGCTTGGGTAATGAAGCTAAGAGCAACTTGGAAAAGTCATAGAGGCTAGTGATGAATCATGCATAATGCTAACTGCTGTTTCAAGTTCCAAAACAAAATTTGCTATGGAATTTTTGTGGGTTACGAATCAAAACATAATATTCAATGTAATCAGACAAATGTGAATATTCTCTTTTTCTGACAAAAAAAGTGGCGTCAGAATTCATGTTAACAATACCAACGTCTATTCCGACAGACTGAAAATGCAAGGCTCACACAAGTGAGCAAGAAGTAGAGAGAAGCCTTCATTTTTAAAGGTGCTTCAGAATTCATGCTCAGAGACACACAACTAGTTTTAAGAACAACACACATACGTAGACTTTGAGATAAGTAAAAGGATGACATTCTTGAATCCTAGAACATGGATTTCTTTTAAGAGTTTTGGATCTTTATATATTTTGATGTGGATTTTATTTATTGATTTTAGATTTTTGGACCTTAGTTTTAGTATTACAAAAATTTGCTTTTGTGATGTCGAGAGAGGCAATAATGAGAAAAGGGAGAGAAAAATCTTGAAGGATGATTAAATTTGTTAGAAAATCAGACAGCATATTGAGATGATAATAAAGGATTGACATTCTTGAACATTAATTTTGTTTTTAGAGTTTTGCATCTTAGTCCTTTTTTTTTTTAATATGATCTTCAATATGTAAATGTTAGATCTATAGACAAAGACATTAATGAGAAAGTAAGAGAAATCATGCAAGAAAAATAAATTTATGAGAAGACCATACAAAGAATAGTCTCTAACTCTTTAGTTTCTACATATAGATTGGACTATACTTCAAGTACTTTGTTTATAAATTTACATAAATATCTTTTATGATAAAAATATATAAAATTTGTACTTTAATTTTATGTATAAGAAGATATATATATATATATATATATATATATATATATATATATATATATATATTAAATATGTGCAACTATTATTGATGATTTTTGGATGGTATTTATGCAAGTGTATGGCTCGACTAATTTGTTAAAAATAATATGTGGGAGTTGGTTTCTAAAATTATCTTCAATAATAAATTGCTTATAAAAGTTGTTTAAAAATACAATAAAATATTATTTTATACAAAAAATATTAGACATCACAACAAAATAATGTATTAAAAAAAAATCAAACTATGATAGAAATGAACAAGTCTATACTGTTTGGAAAGGAATGACTAATGGTTATACAATATGAAGTTGTTAATTGTGTATTTTCTTTTAATATATGTCTAACAAAAGCAAGAGAAGACTTTTATTGAATCAAGTGCTCATTTTTCTTAGAGTTTCCAAAGAAAGCTAAACACTAAACTATACTTTCCATGTCAAAATTTTAAGCACTTTAGAATTGAAGACTAAAGGTGATATTTATAGACTTCAAAAGGAAAGAAACAATGGTTCAATCCTCAACAGAAAATAAAATATTGAGCAGCCGATTTGGTTACATAACAAGTAATTTACATAAGAAGAATATTGGAAGACTGTAGAGAAAATAGAAAAGTTTTTGCTTTTATTGTACCAGCAAATCAACCATTTCTCTAGCAAAGAATCAAGTTTATCACAATTACCCCAAACTCATTAACACATAACATGGTTTTATTTTAAATGTGATACTAGCTACAGTAAAAAAGCTAGACCTATCTCTGATCATAAGCCTTTTACTATCGTTAGATTTAAATCAACGGTTAAGTTTTTTTTTTCTCTTCCATTTCCCCCCTCGTTTCTCGATTTACCCTTTGTTTTATCTCTTTTCCATCCTTCCAAGCTCCACCACCTACAACTTATTATTCCTCATTCCACCTTTACACAACCAGATTGAAAAATCACCAATATACAAAAAGAAAAAGGACTTTTAAAGTGGAATAGGTGTTGTTACACTTGCATATAGATAATCACTAAATGTGGGTATTTTGAAAATGTAATATTTTCTTCAAACCCTAACCCCAATATGCTACCCATATATACATTTTGACGACAATTAGAATGTATAAAAAATTTAAATATTCAAATTCAATACATAATCATAATTATCCAAAATACTCTAAATCTATCTTAAATGACCCATCCTTGACGACAATTATAATATAAATAAATAAATATTCAAATTAAATAGATAATCATAATTGTTCAAATTACTTTAAATATATTTTAATGGATTAGATTGAACATTTCTAAATTTTAAGAAAAAACTAAAATCAATTTTAATTTTGAAAATATTTTAGTCAAGACATTTTAATTTATTTTGGTAAGACTTTTTTATTGGATCTGTAAAGTGTTTTTTCTTTTTATTTATTTAGATAAGTTAGATCTCAACCTTTGAGCTTTGATATACGAAGCTTTTTTGTATACAGTCTATGAAAGGGGTTGGAGTACTCTTTGTATTCACTTATAAATATAAACTTTTTAATAATAAAAAAATTAGGTCGATCTCGACTGGAACAATATTGGTCGTTATATTAAAATAACTTCTGTTATAATATAATTTTTTTTCTAAAAACTAAAGAAAATAAAAAGTTAGTTTGTAATAACAAATTTAAAAATAGAAAATATTGATAAAAAAAATATGAAAAAAGAGGTTTTACAACAAAAAAACAATTAAGTAATGAAAAAACGACATATGAAAAAAACTTAAATTAGAATTATTAAACATTTATATCTTGTTAAACCATTGTATTGTTAGCTATTATATGTTATTGCTCTCTCATAAAGTTAATAATTTAATCTTAAAAATATCTAGTAAAAACAAATAAATTAATCTAAATAAAATTTAATTTAAATTTGTCATATATAATAACCTCAATTTTATCCAAATTAAATGGATATAAATTTAACCTATTTTAAATCCAAATTTAAATTAATTTAATCCAATTAAATTGATCTAAATTTCTAACAGAATTGAATTTTAAAAATTCAATCCGTGTCAACACTAACGAAAACAATTCTCACTTCTATTTCTTGAAATAATCAAACTTTTCTCTCGAGGAACATTTTGGCCACCAAATGCAACTGTGAGTTGCCTCCGAATGCAAGTTCCAGATGAGAAACTTCAAGAAATAAAGGAACAAAGTCAGAAGTGGGCGCTGTTACGGAGATCGTAAGTATAGCACCACATTGACATGATTGGTTATTTTCTGCATCCTAGAAACAACGAAATGTTGTTCACGGAAGACATAATTAAAGAGAGTGCGAAGTGAATAATGGAGTTTTTTTTTTTTTTTCCCGAAAATCGGAATATCCATCGACCAAGAGCCAAGAACTAATGTCTAGGTTCCACGATCCATTTAAGGGGTTAACATGTACCAGCAAATACTTTTAGGAATTGAATCGATGATCACATTAAGGGACTAGCAGTATCTACTAACCCGTGGAATGGAGGTTATAGGACATTGGATTCTTGACTCCTTGGCACGGACTCAAGAACAAATTATGGTGGAGGAATATGAAACTTTCATGCTTGTATGTTGTCGATATGATAATGAGCATGGTCATGGAGAGCTTGGCCATAAGGAGAACGAAGATAGCTACAATAAACAACTAATGTGTCGGCAAATGTTTAATGAATATCTGTAGTGAATAGGTGTGATTCTTTATTGTTTAAGAATCCAAAATCACTTTTCAATCTATAAATCATTCCAAGTTTCTTTGACAATGACATAAGATGGAAATTAGTAAAGGGTACAAAATTTAAATTCTAGCATACACATGGAATGGAATGAATGTGTAACATTAAGCGTCTGCTTAACTTTCATGAATAATCATGACTTGCATTTTAGCATGAAATGCTGGGACTGAAATGTGTTTTAAGGTTTCGCAGAGACATTGAAAAGTCAGAGCTGGGAGAAGGAGCGCTCAGACAAGCAGGTTTAGAGAAAAGTCTAGGGGAAGGCAGTTGTGTACAAAATTGTGTTTCTATCATCTTTGTCCTAAAATAAATTGGGTGACACCAGAAATCTAACAAAAACTTTGTGATCGATCATACTTTAATTTAAGTTATTTTTTTATTTGCGCTGAGAGAGTCGTTGGCACATTACAAGAAAAGTTGTCTTATTAAAATTTGGGTTAGATATGGGTAATTTGCATTATGATTTATTTTGAAAGTGTTAGTTTTTTTTTTTAAAGTAATTTACTTTTATGTATTAATATTTTTGAGGTAACACATTTTATATAAGGATTGAAGTATCCTTAAAATACTCCTTTCTTATTTCATTTATTATTTGCCAATAAGGGGTGGAAACAATTGGAGTCAAAATCTTGAGTAACACAGGAATGTATAGTCTTTGTTAGTTATTTTGTAATTATTTATTCCCTATCATAGTGGCTTCTGGTTACTATATATTTTTAGTGTATATGGGTTTGGATTTTGTACCTACATCCTTTACTTATGCTAGTGTGTTTGTATGTGTTTTGTTGTGTTTAGTTGAGTTATTTATATTTATCTAGGTTTATGGTCTAGAGTGGACTTTGATATTATCCCAGTTCGAGAATGGTTATATAAGGGTTGAAGTAGGTATGAAGTACTCCCTTTATTTAATTTCATTTTATTTTTTGCTGTTAAAAAAATTATTATTTGTCAATAAAAAATAGAACAAAATGACTTTTTTCATATTAATATAGAAATTAAAAGCAATTCCAAATACATTATAGTGAAATTGAATTAGGTGGACACAAAGATAATTTAGGATATAAATAATTACTTATGTGTTATAATTTATGTGTTATGTGTGCATCAATTGATAATCAATTCAATATTTATTCTGAGTGTATAACCTAATTAAAGTCTAGAACTTATGTAACAAATTGATAGGATTAATAGCAACCTAAAATATTTTGGTCTATTATGTATGCTACCAAAGATAATACCATAGGAAATATAATGAAATTAATGAGAAGTATATAAGATTAGAGGAATACAAATTTTAAAAATGGTACAATGGACGGTAAGGAAATTCTTTTTAGAAAAAATTAAAACTTTTGGATATTGATCACAATAAAACGTAAAAAGAAAAATAATAATAATTTTCTCATACTCTAATTGGTGTATGTATGTCCAAAATCATTTACTCAATCTATTGTGAAATGATTTTTAAGCATGACATACTTTAACATAATACTTTAACATAAGTATTATCGTTATGAAACTCAAAACACAAATATGAAGGTATTTGAAGGTAGTATATAATATTTAAGGATGACTTGGATGTTGTTCAGATACACCAAATGTAAGCAAGAAAGTGATTAGAACATATATGGTACAGTGGTTAGGTAGCCTTTACTATATAGGACCTAATCTTTTCAACTGGTCAGGTTGTTTCCTCAAATAACTGTTAACAACGTCAATACGTTTATCCAGGTACAACTTTTTGAAATCCAAACAAAGAAAATTCAAGTACTTCTGAAATATAATCTATATCACACACTTTAATAGGGATGATAAATGTTTTATTGCATTTTCTTCAATTGACATTACATCTAAAGACAGTAAAAGCAGTATTAAAAGAAATAGTTTAGAGTGGAGAAATTGGAAAATACAAGGATGGAAGGTTGGAAGGCAAGATCTACCAATATGGAACCTAAGGCAGAAACCATGATATGCAATGAAAGATTTGCCAAAGTCCTTTTTTTAAGCAGAAAATATCTTTAGGGGAGGATCCTTTTTTTGCTGGTAGACAATGTTACAAACTTGTATGACTTTTCTGTTTGGAGGATTGCAACTTATTAGTGGGGATAGGTCTTTATAATTTTTTGTTATTTGTTTTTGTTAGGGGATTTTGATATCTATTGGTATGCAGTTACATCCCCTTTGTACATATTCTACAACTTTTTATACAGGTGAAACATCCCAAATGCTCCATTCTTTTATTTATAATTTTTTAACTCTAAACTTGCTTGTTATAAATTTTTCTAATTATAATTTTACAGCCTACAGTATGACTTTTATATACCACTTCTTGGAGGTCACATTGTCACTGACAAACGATGTAAGAGAAAAATTATGGTAAAATTTGAAAGAAAAAAAATGAAAAAGGAAAGTATGAGAAAATTGAATTCAAAAGCTCGGTGGGACTGCTAAAATAATATATGGTTCAAATGATAAAGAAGCACTAATTTTTTATTTTTATTTGTTGATAAAAAATATATTAAATGAAAATATAAACGGATGCTCCAACTCGTTATAAAAAAAAATTAAAACAGAGTTTGCAGAAAAAATAAAAAACCTAAAACCCAAAAAACCCAAAGAGAAACACTAACTGAGGTAATTAGAAACTGAATCCATTAAAAAATGTGATTACTTATATTAATTAAGAAGTAAGAAAATAATAACTTGTAATCACTAACTATATACCTCAACTTTTATCTAATATTGCATATATATTTGATATCTGGCTCTGTCCCATTTTGTTGGATTTCTTATTCAAGTATTTATTTTCCGGCGTCTCCCTATTAATTTCTTTTAGAAGCAAACAAAGATAGCACATGATAAAAAAATGACCAAGGTAGAGCACAAGGTGTGTGCTGGGTTTAAGATTTCAATGAAATTGATAAAAAATTATCCCAAATATATAATTCGTTGCTCTTAATTTCTTCAAGTCTTCTCATTGGAAGTCTTAAGTTCTATTTGCTTCTCCCTCAAATAAAACTCCCATTTGCACTTGGCATTGAATATTTACATTCATAAACTTTTAATCAGTTCATCTTATAATTAATTCGGTTATACTCAATTAATTGATATCCATGTGTTAATGAACGTCTGTTTCTTTATAACTAAAACATATCCAGGAGAGTCATTAGTCCTATACTTTTAATACATATAATAAAATATAATTCTTGTTTCTATATAATGAGTCCTAAAATGAAATGCTAATTTCTCTTTTTCTAACACAATCCTTAATTACTTACCTTCCCTGTGACAAAACATGATCTTTGTTAGAGTTATTTTAGGGACAAAAAGACTTTTCTGGTAGGGCCAACAAATTATTGAAGCCTTTGTTGGTATATCCATGTACACATATATAGGCACTAAAGCTTGAACATAAACACCACACTCCAATATTATATCCTTCCGGCCACAAACCTCAGGTAAGTTTAAGTGATCGGTTATCGAGTTATTTATCTACCTACAGTTTTTGTTTTCCTTTTATTAATTTAATAAAAACAAATGCACCATTTCACTTTCTCTCTCATTCTTTTCTTCTTTAGAAAATAATTCTTTTTACATTTTTTGAGCTCTATTATATCACAGAGGATAAGAAATACAGACATTATTAGATAACTACGTGATAAAGTACTGGAGTCAGCCTCCACTAATAAGAGACAATAAGTATATAACAATCTAGAGAAAGTCACAAGACAAACAAAAAGGGCATGTCCAAGGCCACTTGTCTCTTCACATGCACAAACAAATAAGCATTAATAAAAGAACGGTCAACATTGAATAAATGCGTGTGGAAAAATAATTAAGTTTATGCTGTTAAACCACAGATTGAGAAGGTTAAAAAAATTTCTGTGGACCACACACAAAAATATGCACGTACAAATTGTTGAAGGATTGTTTGTCATTAATCAAAATATGTATATGTATTTCTTTAATAGGTGACAGACTTCAAATCTGTTCTAGGCTTTAACTACGTCAGATTGTGTATGCAAGCACATGCAACGTATGATATATAGATCAAGCTCACACATCCATGGGGAGCACAAGAAATCTCCCAGAATCACAAAAGGGTTAAATTTAGCATAAAGCAAACACCTGAGAGTATTTAATTAGGAAACTGCAATAACAGTGTTTTGAATGATAGGAGAGAGAAAGAAAGAGAGGAGGGGGAGAGAAACACTATTCTTTCTAGTCTAATCATTACTCTTTCTGTCTTAGCCAGTAAAATATGCTCGAGCCAAGACCTTTCCGATCGACAATGAAATATTAGGGTTTTTATTCTGCTTCTAGGGTTTTGTAACCTACAAATAGCATCTACACACACTTGAAGTTTTTTAGCCTGTTTTGTAAAGGCTTTCCAATGGATATGTTACTCTAATACATAAACAAGCAGCGAGTTAGATTGTAATTCAAGTATTCCAAAGGGTTTATGAATCAAAATTAAACATATATAAAGCAAGAATTATGCGCATGATATATAATATGAAAAATTTACCGTCCATATATGTATATATAGATATATCGGCTCAAGAAGCTTGCTGCTGAATATCTGTTGCACTTTGAGTCCCCTTAATAATTGCGTTCCTCTTCTTCTTCTTTTTCTTATATGGGATCCCTCTGGCCTTTGCTTGACACTCCTTCACCTCACGAAGGTACACCCGAATAGATCCGCCGCCAAAGGGATTAGTCTCCGGCGAGCCGCCGTGCTCTTCATAGGCCGCACGAAGGCGGCCGATGAGGGCATCGAGGCTGCCCCATGCCTGTCGGAGAGGGCAAGCACAGGGTGCAGGAGGAGTAGGTTGGCCGAAGAAGATGCAACCGTGCAAGTGGACCTTGGTCTTCCCAAATTGATCAAGGTAGCGAAGGAAATCCAGCACATGGTTGAAGTTGCACTGGGAGAGAGGAACTGGGGGACTCTGATTCTTCAGGTACTGCCCGAAGGTGTTCCAGTCTCGCCGTTTTTGTGACTCGTAACGGCTCAGTGGTTGCTGATTGGAGGGAGGGTGTTGTGAGGAGGAGGAGGAGGAGCGATGGTGAGAAGAACCGTTTTGAATTTGGGTAGACATAACTATGTATGGTACGAGGGAGAGATATCGATAGTGATGACTATAGAAGGATGGAGATGGAGTTTACTGAAGAAATAAAAGGGTGAGTGAGGGAGAGAAGGAATGAGGTGAAAGAATGTGTTGGTGCAGTGGAGAAAGATGAAAATCACGTCTTGTGGTCTTTTGAGAGGACATAGTGTGGGCCCTTTGAAGGTGCTTTTCTTCTTCCCCATTTTTCTCGTATTGGTATTTCTACTTTGTACTATACGTACATGTTTCTGTAGATGGAAAAAAAGATGCTTGTGCAATTATATTGGGTATGGAATCATCAATAATACAATCACACCAATCATCATTTTTCACAATAGGCATTATTGTCACTTTGTAATGGTTTGTGTTGGACCCTCTTTTCTTGATTTTGTCTAATCCAGTGGGAGCCGATTAGAAATGGCTTACTCATTAGTCCGCGACTTGGTGCTCATAGTCCAAATATTGCTTGATTTTTAGGACTTTTCTTTATATATTATAGACACAGAACAAAAAGTCCTATATGTTTTTTATTTTTTTAGTTGCTTTTGGTGTTTTTAATAAGAATTGAAATTTTATGCAGATAATGGGTGTAATAAAGCAGAAGTTACTCCGTGATGCTCTGGTGATGCTATGGTTTTTTTTTTTTTTTTTCTAATCCGCAATAAATAATAATTAAATGAGGTTTTCCCAAAAATGTACAAAAAAATAAAATAAATAAATAAATAAATGATAAAAGATAATAATTTTTTA
>Ga0099825_1002867_pt1 | contig 23037 bp, 13 predicted proteins | sample SiratroredBW_FD_76838 | JGI IMG/M metagenome (GOLD analysis project Ga0099825, IMG submission 76838) | Root nodule microbial communities of legume samples collected from California, USA - Siratro red BW | ecosystem: Host-associated > Plants > Roots > Nodule | place: USA: California | collected... | reverse complement strand
TTTTTGTAATTTGTATCAATTATAGGATTTTTTTTTTTTTTTTTTCTTTTTTTATTTTTTTTTTTTTTTTTTTTTTTTTTTTTTTTTTTTTTTTCCTTTGTGGATGTGTTTTACCATTTGCAGGATGACAGAAGAGGCAGCTAGTGGAAGTCCATGGGCTCCAGATTCCAGAACTCTCAGATCAATTTCAAGGGCTGCTTTTGAGTTAGATGATTATTGGAGGATTGTGGAGATTCTGCATAAAAGGTGCTTCTGGATCCCTTCCCTTTCGTTTGTCTTAGCATGTTTCCTACTTTTGAGTCAATTAATTAGCCCATCATGGATGAATGACTGTTACAAATCTAAAACAGGTTCCTGAAATTTGAAAAGAAGAATTGGAGGGTCTCTTACAATTCTCTGATCGTGCTTGAGCACCTGTTGACTCATGGACCAGAGAGTGTTGCTGAGGAATTCAAGAGTGACAAAAATGTTATCAGCCAGATGAAAAGTTTTCAGTATATTGATGAAACTGGGTAAGTGATTATGTTTTTATTTTTGCATCCCTTGCCTAAAAATATATGCTTGTTAATTTTCTTCCTCTTGACATGGATCCTGCAAGACAAAATGAGTGCATTTTGATGTTTGCAGGTTTAATTGGGGCCTAACTGTGAGAAAGAAATCAGAGAGGATAGTGAATCTGCTGGAAGAAGTAACTCTTCTAAAGGAAGAGAGAAAACAAGCTAGAAGGTTATCTAGAGGAATTGAAGGTTTTGGAAGTTTTCCCCATCGGTCAACTCCAGCACAAGGTATTCTTCGTGAGAAATCAATGCCAACCACACTCAGGAGATATGACTCGGACTTGGATAACCATGAAGATCAAGAAAACAAGTCCTCTTGTTCAAACAATGATGTGGATGTGGACACAGTAGCTGTGAAATCTCCTGGCCATCAAGTTAGAACTTTGGAGTCCTTGGCTAGTGTGGAAGCCAAGGAATACCAGGATGATCTAGGCAACAGTCAAATGCTTCAGAAATCTGAAGCAAATGCTAAAGAAAACAAGGACCCTAGCAAGGAGGAGTTCCATCTATGGAACATGAAAGGGGAGTCCAAACCCCTTTTGGATTGTGGCGAAGAAGATTCCAGGCTTGGAATCATCAGAACAGAAGATGATCACCCCTTTAATTCAACTGAATTGCATGGCACTGCCTCACTGCTTTCTGCTAGAGACGGAATACTACAAGGGTGTTGAAACAATTTTGAAGATTTAAATGAAGCCAACAAGTTCAAGTTGTCTGCAAATTGCATTTGCCATTCCTGAATATGGGTAACTATTGTGTTACTGCCAGAACTTACCCTCAATATCACGGTTTGTAACTGAACAGAGATGACAGTTTTTGCCATTTGTAATGTATTTCTCCATATTTTGAATCTATGTAGATAATTTTTCATACTAGTAGAAAAAAATATGATGAGTTAATGGCTTTAACCTTTAATGAAATTCTCTCGTTTCACTCCTCCAAAATTGGAATGATCAATTAATTTTAACTCAGAAAAGAAATTAAATTTATTATCCTTAAACACATCTTTATATATTCCTCAATTACAATCAACAACTAGAAGAGGCCAAAAATGTTAATCCATCCTGCTAGATTAATGACGAGATAGCAAGTTCAATGGTCCGAGATGCTGTCTCTTATCATAGGAAAGCACAAACAATAGAAACCAACTAACCTGCCTTATATGATTAAACCATTAAGGATGATTGATTTGAGTTAGAAAGCAATAAAGAAAGGCAATACAATATGTAGATATTTACAACAATGACAAATGAATCAATGGAACTTTAAGGTTTGCAAAGCCAGGCTTGAATAGCAAGTCGAAGTGCATGATTGGGAGTGAGATGCAGGTAACTCAATCTTAAATTAGTCATAGGAGAAGTTTCGTGCCCATTTTCCAGCCATTCACTTATAGCCTTCCTTTCATAAGTAAATCCGTCTGCTGCAACTTGAGGATCATGCATTATTTCCTGAAGAAAGCACCATATAAACATGAGCCACATAAATACAACAACTGTGAAGATCTAGTAAATTTTCTCTTCAACTCATGCTTAAATTCAAGAAACAATCAATGGTATGTTCATCAGCAATACTATGTATTTCATTTGAGTCACTGCATTACTAAATCTAGTTCTATAAATAAGAAAAAGGAACAGTTACCTGAAAGATTGGACACAAGAAAAAAGATGGCACTGGTCGCTCTTCTGAAACATACAACTGCTTCAACTCCCTCACTAGGGAAGGTGTTAACTCTGGTCTGTCTCTACTGTTCAGCTGGCAGCATTGCAATCCCAGTTCAGCTAGTCGTGTTGCCACTGTGGAATTCCATTCTCCAGCTGAAGAATCCAAAATTGAAGACAATTTTCCACATGAAACTGCTCTGCGTACTTCACCAGCTAATCCAACTGGAGTCCTACCAGTGAGGAGTTGCAGAATGATGAGTCCAAAAGAGTATACGTCAGACTTAGGTGTTAGTGCTCCAGTTCTCTGAAGCTCAGGATCTATATACGAAAAAGAACCCTTTGGCTCAGTGCTTAAGTGAAAACTAGGAAGAGAAAGTGATTCCTCTTTCACCAGCCTGCTGAACCCAAATTCACATATCTTGCAACTAAGTCCAGTGTCAAGAAGGACAGTTTCAAGCGTCAGACCACCGTGGATAATAGTTTCAGGTCTGGAAGAATGTAGAAAGCAGAGAGCTCTAGCAATTTCAGAAATCCATCGTACCCGGATACTCCATGTCAAAGGGAGAAGACTTCCTTTTCGAAATAGATAATCTTGAAGACTTCCATTCGGATAGTACTCATATACAAATGACCAGGCTTCAGGGCAAACACCAAGCAAGGTAACCAGATTAGGATGCTGGAGACTCCCAAGAACTCGAACCTGGTCACACAAGCATAAACATTTGGTTGGATCATACACGAATGCTATAAACCAGTTACGAAAATTACAAAAATGACATATTTTAACTCATTATAATGGTGACGGAGAAGGAGAATCCATTGATTTGTTTTCATTCATGTAACAATTCTAAATGGTGAAATAAAGAACAGTAATATGATGGTTTTGTTGGAGAGATTTGAAATTAATATATGACACTTTCTCAGCTAAAATGAAAGGAAAAGAAAAAGCCTAAGACATGCTCAGGGTCTTGTTCCCATTAGTTAATGGATTCTTGCAGTTTGAAAACGAAAAAGTACTTCGAGGAATTCCTCGATGCTTTGGAAGTGTTTAAAGTCATCTTATAATTTCTGTTAGTGGTTTGGAAAATCAATTGGTTTTACTTGGATGTCGACGGCCTAACACGTCCCTCCTCTACCTGGGCTTCCGATCGGCTATACTACTATACATGGAGTTCATCTTCACATCAGTTCAATATTACAAAATGATAGAAAAATTGATAAGGATGTCATGCACATGATATAAACAGTATGCTTAAAATGGAATCAGCAAGTACGTGCTAAGTTCAAAGGAAAATTTATCATAGTTCTATACGTTTAGCTATAATCTATGGTAGTGAATATTGGACTGTGTAAGGACAAGAGAAAAGAGGTGGGAGTATCATCAACGAGAATATTAAGATGGATATGTGGTCACACAAAAAGAGGACAAAATGATTGCTCACGGGAGATATGATTAAAAATTGGTTAAGGTGATTTGGACATGTGCAAAGAAGGCAATTGGAAGATCAACGAGGAGAGTATCTTGCTCGGTTTTTAGTCCTGAGGAAAGATGGATAGGTAAACCAAAAAAGACACTAGAGAAAGTTTTTAAGAGGGATCTCATTGTGAATGACATCTCCAAGAATTTGGTTTTTAACTGAGTTCAACGAAGTTGTGCCATCTATGTAGTCAACCTCACTTCACTTGTGGGATAAGACTTTTGTTGTTGCATGACCCAATCATTAGAAAAGATTCATCCTCTCCATAAAGGAATTTAACATTGTTGTAACAACAGAAAATTACAGCAAACAAAGTGTATATTAGATCTTGAAAAAAATGTTGAGATGAAAATATTTGATTGGCTAAATTATAGGTTTGTATAAAATATTGTATAATCAGATCTTTAATTTAGTCTTAACTTACAAACTTCCTTATTTAGCTTCTGATTTGTAGGAATAAAATACTATACGAACAGCGTACTGTATACAAATGATATGAATGAAAACCATATAGTGAATTCAGAGAAAGAGAAAATTAAAATTGGGAGAATTTTAGACAAGTCCTGACTTACAGACTTCCTTATTTAGCTCCTGATTTGTAGGAGTAAAATACTATAACAATACAAATGATATGAATGAAAATCATAGTGAATTCTTTTTCAATTGAAAAATTATTGTTATGTATATTTGTACATACACCCAATTAGATGGTATTTAAGTTACAAAAGCCAAGATCATCGAAAGTTATGCAAGGAATATTTCAAAGGATTGGTCTTGGATCTACTTAAGTGTTTATAAGACAAGCTAGCATGTACCTAATTAAATTACCTTTTTAAAGGATTATTTAGGAGATGAATCGTGGTTCTAGTTTTTAGAAGATAATGAGAAGTCTTCTAGTCTTCTTTATCCTCTACAATTTCATAAGAATTGAGAATAAATGTGTTCAGTTTGAGTGAAACTTGCCAATTTCTTAAGCATAACATTTATCCACAGATCCTCTCACGCTCTAAAGAATTTAAGATAAATATCTCAAAGCAAAAAAGTGTGTTATGGGAAAACTGACCTCTTGATGAAACTCTATTGATCCTTGCATGTTGTGTGAATGGAGCCTCCTTATAGCAACTGTTCTACCCAGCATTTCTCCCTTATAAATAGAACCATATCCACCCTCCATAGCTTTGAAACTCTCAGAAAAATTGCACGTAGCGTTTTGAAGATCTGATAATGAAAATTCTGCCAATTCCGGAAATTCTTCAGCAAACCCAATGATCCCATTGCAGTGATCTGCTCCAACATGTCCACAACTTTTCCACCGCTCAAGCCAGTGTAGGGCCTCCATTTTCTGTCGCCTGATTTCCTGCTTTTCATGCTGCAGATTTGATAAGGATTCTTGAATTAGTGATAGTTCATCTGCAGCTTCATCTCGCTTACTGTTTATTTCATGTGCACAATTTCCTAGAAGGGAAATACTTCTTGTGGTCCTTTCCAGTTCTCTAGCAATTTCTTCTTTCTCCTCCAAGAACATACGTTGCTCCTGTATTGTAGCTCTCACTGCATCCTCAACCTCTTTTCTGAGCTTTACTTCATGTGCATGGGCCGATTCAAAAAAGTTTACCTGATGAAAGATTAATAACTCGTGTTGGAACAGAAACCCTGAGAAATATCAGAAAAAAAACTATATACTAAATATAACCACTAGTCATTAATTTGGAGATATGCAGTGAAATTGCATAAAGTTGTGTCTATGAAATTTCTCAACAATTTTGGCACTTTAATGAATTTGGGAAAACCTGTTCTTGCTACAACTTCCTGGTCTGTTCTACAATTTTTACTAAACATCTATGTTTTAGAAAATTTATTTACAGAATCCTAGTATCTTTCTCTTGAATCTTCATGCCTTGATACTTTATCAGTGTTTCTTAGTTATGCAAGAAAGTATACTTGATCCCTCATGACAAGCAATAGTTTGCCTGGCAGCATTCCTAATAAGGAACAAGGTGCATAGGCTTCTTTACAATCAGAGTCCAAAACTTCTACACTAGGTCATGCTTACCTTACTAATGGCCTCAATGGCTTTGAATTCCAACCTTTTGCACTTCAACAGCTCCACAAGGGCCTTGTCTGTTGTAGCATTAGCTTCTGCTTTGGCTGTAATACGTTGACTATCTATTGTTTCTTCCTCAAACTCTGGATTAGTATCTACATAGCAACTAGCTAAATGTTGGGGAGAACAATGACTATTGCAACTGGATGATTTGGATGAAAAAGTGGCTTCTGCTTCAATGATTTCATTCGGAACTGTACTTCTTGTAGTCCTTGTAGAATTTGATTGAAGACATTCTGAACGGAATAATTCATTTGTACCATATTGAAAAGATCTACTACAACTCAAGCTCTCTGCCGTTGTAGTCTCAGATTGAGCATGGGAAGACACAAAACAAGGAGTTTCAGAAGCTTCTCTTGTCCAAATGTGTTTACCTTTATAGACAAACCATATTTCACAGAATGGAGGAACATTTTTCACAGCAAAGTTTGCTTTACTGGAATTCCTTTTGAGTTTCATGCAACTGCATTTTTCCATTATTTTTGTAAAAAGGAAAGGTTATTAATCCCTTTTATGACAGGAAAGGTAAGAAAATGACTGGAGTATATTTAATGGTTCAAGTTATAAGAGCAAGGAAGTCATAGATATGTCAGTCTCGGTCTACAGAAAAGATAAACATAGAGAGATAAGAGAATAACATCAACATTTCTGAACTAGAAGGGATTAAAGAAGTGAATAAGCTGTTTAATACATGCTAGACAATGATTCCCTCTGACAGAATTTGTTGGTGATCAATGCATTACTTACTTTTCTGGGGCTATTGCTCCAACAACAAGCTTCCTGATATTATGCACAGTAACCAAATCTACAATCCCTTTCTGAACTTGATCAGCTTCACCAATGATACTACTTACCTTAACCTGAAAACAAATTACTTTAGCAAAGACCATTAATAATTGCGGTCTTCCCACAACTTGCATTGCATATAGTACATAATGAGATAGTTTTAACAAAAGCAAATTTCAGTATAACTACTCATATTCTGAAGGGAGAAAACATGAAAACAGAATGATAACTTAGATCTTTACCAGTAAACATTTCCAAAGGCCATAAAATAAACTTAAACAATAAGCAACTTCTTCCATCATAAATGAAATCAGCAAAAACTTATCCATAGTGCAGATGAACAAGCTGAAATCAGCATTAAAATTATAACATATAATCTCCTATTTGCTGTGACTATAAATACGAAAAGAGATGCCTGCATACCTTAGCTGCACGGCAAAGGCTCAAGTACTTCTCCATAAGCCTATTGGTCTCTTCTCTTTCCTCTATTCTATAAGCAGACACGACTTCAGGACTAGCTTGGGATGCTGGCAACTTTCCTACTGCACAAGATTTCAACTTTACACGAATCAAATCATGGGATATGATGAAAATTTCTCAATAACCAATATACTATACCTCAATTATCAACCTTGAGCCTGCCAAAGTGCCAAAATAGAAAAGGAGCTAAATTGACAGCAAAATTTAAAGGGGAGAAATCCAAATACAAAAGAAGTGTACAAGCATGAATATCAAAGACCAAGACTTACACAGTGTGGGGATCATAGTAGAAGGTTGGTAAACATGAAGTAAGCATATATGTGCTTTGCTGAAATGGGTGAAACACCATTGAATCAAAGTGGTATCTTTCTTAAGGGACTTCCCAACCGCCACGTGGACCTTCTCATCATGTTCATACTCATCCATGGCCATGAGGTGGGGTGGTTGAGTTGAGAAGTGTAGAGCGTTAGAAGGCATGGAGAGAAAGATGTGAAGGTGGATGAAGGTCCATAGTTTAAGAAAAAGTTAGAGTGGCAATGGGAAAGGGAAAATTGTTTTATGGATATTTATGAATTTTTCAGTGATCATTTTCCCTTGAGACTCAGAAGGGAAAGGCTTGACTTTTGCACTGACTTGATGATGCCGCGTGCTATGTCACTTCTGTTTTTTGATGTGCCATGTGTGCGCTTTTGCTTGTGTTGTGTGGTCTCAAGAAAACAAAACTTAAGTAGCTTTTTGGTAGATCAATCTTTTTCAAGACTTGTGAAAAAGTAACCTTACAATAAAAGTTGGACTTCCTTTCTACAAAAGTCAATAAACTTGTTGTGTATGATAAATTCTGATTGGATGATAAATAAATAAATTATTTACTCAAGAAAGTTTTTTGGTATTAGACTGAAGAAAATAAAAAAAATGATTTTTTTTCAATGTCAATTTATAATGACGCCGAATAGAAAATTGTTTAGCTTTATGAGTAAGAACAAAATTTGTATAATATCTTATTATAAAGTTATAATTTCCTTATAAATGTTAATTAAAACTAATCAGTTCTAACAAAGTTGAATGGCAATGTATTTTACAAAAAGACTGAAAAGTTCTGAAGGGATAATCTGGATAACAACATTATGGAACAGAAAGTTATGAATTTTTAATTATCTACTAAAAAATTCAGGTTCATCGTTTTCTTACTTATTAGAGAATTGTTTATATTTAAGATTGATTTCTATCCAATAAAATCTACTTATCTATAAAATATAAGTGCGTATTCGTATTTATCTAAAACATATATTTTTATTTTCGATTATATTTGTTTTTATTTTATATCATATTTGTTTCTATTAAGTTTTATATTTAACAAAAACAATATGTTTCAGTCATTCTACCATTTGTCAATAGAATCTAAAAGAATCTGATTTTTCACATTTTTTGAAAATTGAGAATGTTATATATTTACTTAATATTTTATAAGCTAATATATTTTATCATACACAATAGCACCACCAATATTTTATACACAATGTCTCCTCTCTTCTTTTGACTTGAGTCTTTAGTACGAAACAGATGACTGAATCACTCATACCTTACCTGGCAGAAATGGACTTTAAACCTGAGTTTTTATACATAAATTTAACTTATAATAATAATAATAATAATAATAATAATAATAATAATAATAATAATAATAAAATAAAAATAAAAATTTAATTATTCAAATATATTTTAAAATATTTTTATTATAATATTAATTTTACAAAGTTATATAACTTATTTATAGTTTTAAGAAAAATTAACTATATGAACAAAATAAAAGTTGTATAATTTTTTAATATTAATTTATATGATAATATATACAATATGTTTTATTTAACTTATTATCTTACATGGATTTATATTTATAACTGTTGTGACACATAAATTTAAATTATATTGTTTATTAAAATATTAGTTTAAATAATAATTATTTAAATATTTTTAAGATATTAATTATAATTTAAAATCTTATATAACTTCTTTATAACATTAAAAATATTTAGATAAATAAATTATAAATTTCTATAATTTGGTTAAGTTTTATTTATTCATAATAATTTTCATAATTTATAAAAAAAAATTGAATTAAAAGTCAACTTTTAGAAAATTATATGAAATTTTAGTTAAAAAACTAGCATTTAAACATGATTTTATTGTGTATGAAATATTTGATATGATTTTATATTATCTTATTTTTATCATACCATATTCTCATTTTAGCATATCATATGTGTATATGTGTTTTTATCTTATGCGTCCAATGAAGGAGTCCTAATGATCTAAGTTTTTTTTTTTTTTTCAATTATAAGTGACTCAACTTTTAAATTAAACAATTTTAATTTTACAATTAATTTTGTTTTACTTTAAATTCTTTATTTTTATTAAAAATATTTATATATTGAATTGAGTAAATTGTTTTAAATTCTTATTAAAAGTGTGCAAAACCAATACAATAAATTGTCTAAAAATAAACTAAAAAATATTTCATCATTGAATTTAATCATCGAATTAATGCGTTGGATAGATTTCAATGATAAAAACTGTATTAGAAGAAGGGTATGTAGTGGTGAAAATTGTCTTATATAAGTTTGAGCCATGGCCATATTTTTAGTTTTTAGTTTGTTAGCCCATATAATAATTAAGGGACCGCATTCCTTATTATGTAGATCAAAGTATAAGCTGAGAGGCGTTTAAAAAAAGATCAACCGTTCAACAACTGCCATTGATAAAAAAAAATATCAAATCAAAGAATTTACTCCGCCATCAACCCAGTAATTGATTTAACAACCCAAAAATTTTCCAATAATAAAAGGAGGACGCCGTATTTTGTTTCCCGACCCCACCGTGGAACATCTAGAAGCATTTCCTGTGTACAATTGAAGGACCAGCCTCATCATACTCAGCCTTTGCAATCCACATCTGCATTTCAAACATCATGTCCTTATATTAGTATCCCCACATTACGCAATTTCTAAAGTGTAAAGTGATAAAGTAAGGATACATCTACGTCTTTAAATAATTCTTTACCTGTTGGAAAGTGCTGAGAGAAGCCAAGATAGAGCCACCGATCCAGACACTGTACTTTCTCTCAGGTGGAGCAACCACCTTAATCTTCATGCTACTAGGGGCCAAAGCTGAGATTTCCTTGCTCATTCTGTCAGCGATACCAGGGAACATGGTAGAACCACCACTGAGAACGATGTTGCCATACAAGTCCTTCCTAATATCCACATCACACTTCATGATTGAATTGTAAGTGGTCTCGTGAATGCCAGCAGCTTCCATTCCGATCATGGATGGTTGGAAGAGAACTTCAGGGCATCGGAAACGCTCAGCCCCAATGGTGATGACCTGTCCATCAGGCAACTCATAGCTCTTCTCAACAGCAGAGCTAGTTTTTGATGTTTCAAGCTCTTGCTCATAGTCAAGGGCAATATAAGCCAGCTTTTCCTTTACATCCCTTACAATTTCACGCTCAGCCGTGGTAGTGAAGGAATAACCTCTTTCTGTAAGGATTTTCATCAAGGCATCAGTGAGATCGCGTCCTGCCAAGTCAAGACGGAGGATGGCATGAGGAAGAGCATAGCCCTCATAAATGGGGACCGTATGGCTGACACCATCTCCAGAGTCCAGAACGATACCTGCACAAATTTATTCAACAAGCATGAAGAGCAACCAAGTTAGAAAGAGTCTTCAACCACAACATAAGCTTGACATTGTCACAGGGAGAACAAAAAGGGCATTCCCAGAGCATTGAAGGTATAAAAATAACCAGCTTAACAATTTTAGAGAATAGCTAACATGGAACAGAATATTTTTCTTGAAGAAGAAATGACTAACCAGTTGTACGGCCACTGGCATACAAGGATAGAACAGCCTGGATGGCGACATACATGGCAGGGGTATTGAAGGTCTCAAACATAATTTGGGTCATTTTCTCACGGTTAGCTTTTGGGTTGAGAGGTGCCTCGGTGAGCAGAACTGGGTGCTCCTCGGGAGCAACACGGAGTTCATTGTAGAAGGTGTGATGCCAGATCTTCTCCATGTCATCCCAGTTACTCACAATACCGTGTTCAATGGGATATTTAAGAGTTAATATACCTCTCTTGGACTGAGCTTCATCCCCAACATATGCATCTTTTTGGCCCATGCCAACCATCACTCCAGTGTGACGGGGACGACCAACAATGCTGGGAAACACAGCCCTTGGAGCATCATCCCCAGCAAATCCAGCCTAAAACATTGGAATACAGTAGACTCACAGTTAATCGATAGAAGTGAAAGGTACCATTCTCATTTATGCAAAAAACAGCAAGCAAAAGTACTAGTAAATCCAATCACTTCAGGAAACAAAAAATATTGGAAATATAACCATCAAAGAATCTTACTTTGACCATTCCTGTCCCATTATCGCAGACGAGTGGCTGAATATCCTCACCATCTGCCATTTTTTATTTTAAGATCTGAGAAAATAAAAAAAAATAAAAAAACGCTCAGCACGTTGAGAACAAAGACATTTCACATAAACAATCTAAACAAATGTTGCACATACAATATCGGCTACGATGATCCTTAGCTCTTAGCTACAACAGAACGTTTGCAGAATTTATGATTTAACCTAAAGAGGCCTAAATTTTTATATTTAAATCTCTCAAGAATCCAGATATACCTTACATGATAGAACAGGAATTAGAACGCCTACAGTTGGTGATTGAATTGCATGAAGTGCAGTTCTAAATATGTCTGAGATTACTTTTTAAAAAGAAACCAATTCCAACTTTTTTTTCAGAAAATGTTTAATGAGAATTTTCCTTAAAAAAATAGATGTCATACTTTTAATAACTTTTTTTCATATTCAATTTAATTAGAGTTTAACTGTACAAAAAGTTGAGAATCATTACAATCGTCAATCTTGAATTGTTATATTTCCTTCTATGGTAAATAATACTCAACTTCTTCACACTAAAAATATACACATTAACTGCGTATCACAATTAAATTCTATACAAATACTATTAAATATTTTATTTAATTTTATTCGAAGAAGAGAACACAATACTCGAATCTTCATATTAGATTCAAGATTTCTAAAAACAACTAGCCAGTGCGCATTGCAATGCAGCAGCTGTATTTGTCTGCAATTTCCGGCGGATTACATGAAACCGCAACTTCAGCAGCTAACTTTTGAATCCGCTTTTAACGAAACTTGTCTAAACACAATCAGACACTGGCAGATTGCGATATTATCAAACAGGTTATGTTACACGGCATTACTCTAAACAACTCAACAAATCCTAATAATTCCATAATCGAAACAGATTGCATAGACTTGTGACAATAAGAGCATACGAATCAGAATTCCACAATAACTAGCATCAGAAAAAAGCGGTGAACAAGGCAAAAAAAAAGCACAATGTGAGATAACGGCAACGGTCAAACGGAAACGGCGAATGAAAGAGGAGAGAAGAGAAGAGAGAGTAACCTGAAGACGGAGATGGAGATGGCGTTTGGAAGAGAAGTTTCTCCGATCTCAGCAACCCGCTCTTTGGGTTCAAAACTGAATTATGAAGGGAAGTAACGTCCTCTGAGAATTTGCGTTTTTAAAGCCCCGATTTCACCCTCCCACACCACAAACCCGTAACGCATCACCACCGTCCCTTCCACTTCCGCAACTCAATTGCCACGCGACACGTGTCCCCTTCGATCTGTGGCTCCGCGCATAAAGCTTGTTTGTTTTATTGCCTCTTAGCCAAATCAAACGTGCGGTGACACTTCAAATTTGGCCCACTTCCCCTGCTTTTCTTCGCATGCCCCAAATTTGGCTTTAATTCCATTCTTCACAGTCACACACTTTTTTATGGGCATAAATTTTCGTTTTCGATTAAATGTTCAATGCTATTTTAGAACCGAAAAAATAGAAAAGGTAAATTGTGTTTAATATTCAACGTCACATCTTCTTTTTGTGTGGGTATTACACAATAATCATATTTGTGAAGAAGATGAAGAAAAAGAAAGATAGAAGGATAGACCTAACATTGGAACTATCGTTATGCTAAATAAATCCTACGACACCCTATCCACCTCATTTGCTTGATCTTTGAAGTTCTGACAAACAAAATAAGAAATGTAATCAACATTTTGGATTTTATAAAAAAAATATTAAATGTGATTTTCTAATACATTTTTTCACCTTTCTTAACACTTAAATCTTATATTTCTCTAAAAAAATTATTGGTTTGATTTTGTTTTCAGCCATCTATTTTTTTGCCAATGTTTTTTTTTTACTAATTTTGAGTTTTATTTACAGTATACTTTATGGTCTAATTAAATTTTAATTTTAATTTATTTATACTTTCTTTTTGTTTTCTCACTTCGCTATAAATAAGAAAATATCTAATAAATATTTAATATTTTACTGATATTTTTAATTGATAGTTAAAATAGACCAATTTTTTGATAAAACCTCAATTAAATTAAGAGACATGGAGTTCCTAATTTAATTTATAACTTTGCATTTTTTAGTTCATTACCTTTGCATATTTAATTAAAGTGCCTAATCTATTACTATTATTATTTTATTACATGATTAACGGAATCAGACCATGATTAACGAAATTGTGCAAGTAACATGAGGAAAGATGAATAATTTAGTTTTTTTTTTCTGTTCCAAAGATAATGTTCAACAGAAAAATTGATGGACAGACTTATCTTTAACTGCGAAATAAAAAAAATGAAAATTGTCGTGGTCACACTTTGTCCATTGAAAACAGAAATTGGGATAACAAAAAGTTATATCAGTTTCTTTTTATTAAAAAAAATGTGTATATTCTAAGGTTGATTTGAACCACAAAGATTGAACCGGGTAAAAGGATTAAGTCCTGATTCTTAATTATCGTTTTCAATCACTCCAAAAAAATCATTTCTTTCTTTGATCGTATTTAACTGTATATAAATTATATATAACTCACTTCTTGAATCTTGGTATAGATATAGCATGGGATTTTTTTACTAATTCGTAACTTGATATGGATACTTTTATAATATAAAAAGGTACTTTTCAGAAAAAGAATAAAATTATTTAATTAAATACAATTTTTTTCTCAACATTTATTAAGAAGCTTACTACCAAAAAAGAAATACCACTGTAATAACACCATCTCATAAAAGCCCAAATTTCTTTGGTCCAATGCCCATCATTTAGGTTTGGTCTTAGCAACCAAGCCCAGCCTTGTTTCTTTCGTTCTTTAATCATTAAACGGAGTCAAAGAAACAAAACAAAGAAAAGTAGTGAAGCCTATAAATTTAATATTTACATGACTTCTAATCTAATATTTATAATATTTTATTATAAAAAAAGATAAGGGATACAACAAAAAATGATTTATCAAAAGCACAAATTACCCTTAGATATTTAATGGAAATTAACATTTCAAATTTTAACCCCACCACATGGTACTTAACTGATAGAAAAATATCAAGAATTTGATACCAAATATAATTACATGGAACAATAGTGCCCGCAAAGTGTTACCAATCCTTTATCAAACAAGGGATAAAGGAGTGACATTTTCTCACTTATGAAACTTACTTAACAAATCCTCTGTTTCTTGGTACAGTTTCTTTCCCATACCAGTGAATATAAAATGAAAGTCACCCTTTTGACCGCTGTGATAATCAAACATTGGGTCCCCAGCAGAAATATAAGAGAAAATGACAATTCCTATGTTGGAATCTGACACTGAGGTGCCCTTCACACTCAAATATAATTTTGAAAAGCTATATGACAATAACAGAGCCAAACATGGATCCACAGGTACTCTTTTACCTGCCTTCACTTTTGGAATTTTCACCTCAAGTCATCACCCTATTATCACACATCCATGTTTTTTCCCCTCTCTAATTGTAGTGGTGGGTCTATTTTTTACTCACAATAATTCAAAAGCTTGTGGGTCTGCTCTGCATGAATCACTATATCATTGTTTCTTTCTTACCAATACAATTCATTTCATGTCTTGTCCTCTACAAGGTTGGACCTTTCTCAAACCCTTTTTCGTTTTCTTCGATCATCTATTCATTGATGTTATGGGTTGAAGGATTTTGAGCTCTGGGGTTAGAGCCACTGAATGTGAGGATTGGAAAGAAAATGTAACAGAGATTGTGGTCAACGTCATTCAACACGTTACTTTCAGGCTCCCCAACAACATCTTCCACTTGATTATTCATGAAACTAGACACACACAGGTCGGTGAAAAGGATCACTACTTTTTGATTTATTTTATTGTTTTGTTTTGAGGTTTTGGTATATACCTGCACCTGCGTCTGTGGCTTCAGAACAGCAGTACCAATGATCCTGTTTTCTGTCTCCGCACGCAGCGATTACTGAGAAACCTCATGTGATACACTGACATGACTAGAACAGAATATGCCTTCATTTTCGTCCTTTTAATTTGGCCATTAACAAAAAATTATGCTTCTGTGCTTCATTTAACGTATATGCATATGTTAATCAGGTTCTTAGGACATAAAATACCATATCCCTCGAGTTTCCAATTAATAATTCTGCGGAGGAATCTACTGTAACAAGGCTCTAGTGCATGTTTGATACTAATAATTATGTTTCAGGAGAAAAAAATATTCTTAAATAGCTTTTACCATTCAACATTCAATAATTCAAGTACTTGCTCTCTCTTCTCAACAAATACTATTAGAATAGTTCAAGTTCTTAAAATAGTGTATAAAAGTATTTAACATATCTGTACTAAAATAGTAGCAGTAGCATTCCTGATGCTGGAAACAATCCTCCATCCCTTGGTCAATTTGATGCACTAGAGAGAATAGCTTGTAATGGAAATAGAAAGAACAAAATCCCCCTTATGTGTGCACAGTTAATGAGCTTGCATTGATTAGCTCAAAGCATTAAGGAAGCACAGTGATTAGTTGTGAATGAGACTATTGCACCATCACAGTCCATCAGTTCCAGGCAGAGAATGCAAGGCATCAGGGTACGGCTACAGATGGTTTGACTCCTTTGCAAAATATATGTGTTTGTGTGGACAAGCTTCTAGTGGTTCACTGAGGCCATGTTTGGTTCTGAGTTCTGAGGTTTGGACTTTTAATGTTTGCTGTTCAATGTTCTGAGATCCTGCAGAATCTCAGCCAAAGACCCCCCTTTCGTCCACTCTTCTCAGACTAGTTTATGACAGATTTTTCTTATTTTTTATCAGTAGGAATTGGAGAGAAAAAGTCTCTTCAAAAATTAGTTTTATAGACATTTTAACTGATATAACCATGGCTTACTTTCCAGTATCTGATAAACAACAAATGTGTAACATTAATGTTATGCTTAAGTTAGTGTATTTTGAAGATACACTAGAGGGACAACACCAAAAACATAAAAAAAATTAACTTTTTAACGTTTTTAACTAACTCTGTTGGAAAATATGATTATCCTGTTAAAGGTTGAAAGACCAACATCTTTAAAACTGATTTTTCTTTAAATTTAACATGGTTTGACAGTCTTGTTTTATGTATTAAATATGACCTTTTGATATTTTTTCCTAGACTCTATTTAAATTGGTGATAAAATTGAGATGCAATGGAAGATTTATAATAGAACAAAATGGATTGGAAAAAAAATTAATTAAACTTGTCATTCTGTTGTTAGAATAATTTATACATAAATATTTTATTACTTGGTTTGAGGGAAAAAAAAACAGAGCGAAATACTATCAAGATAAAAAAGATTCTCTTATTAAAGTTAAAATATTTTATGTCATCCTTGATGTATAGAAACTTTGATAAATATTGAATTTAAAGGAGATTGAAGAAAAAAAAATCAAACTGTATATTATTTGACACATCGTTGTTTATTAAAGATGATTTTGTTCCTTGCATCACCTGACTTCTCCTTTTTTAAAACTTTGTATCGAATGTAATTGTTTATCTGTTTTTAATAAAAGAAATGTAATATTATGTTTGCAATACTATATTATGTTTTAATTTATAAATTTTGGTTTTGCTTTTATATATATAAAGAATAGTATATATAGACTATGTTTCGCAATATAATGGGTACAAAGTACCGAAAAGTTGTTAAAATAATTTATTAAGTCATAAAAATTTAGCAAAATTATTTGTTGAAGTTGCAGAAAATATAAATTTAAAAATATAAACATAAATTTTATTTTTATTTAAGGTTAAAGATACACTTTGAGAGTAAAATTCTCCTATATATCTCAAACTTAAACTTGTCATTATTAATTAAACTAAAATAATTTATCATTGACTAATATAGGTAGTGTAAGAGTTTATATTTATTTAAAACAAATTTTAAATAGATACAAATTTAAAAGGGTATAAATAAATATTATATGTCCATTCCTTGTTTCATTCTTAAACCCATTCTATTAAATTATTTTCTTATGGAGATGGAAATTTGCATACTCTTAAACAAGATCAATTGTAAATTTAGTTTAATAAATATATCATTAATTACTAAGGTTTCAATTATATGCAGTCTATGATTTTTTTTTCAGATAAACATAAACTTCGGTAAACTTTCAAACTTCCTGAAGAATATTAGAAATTTTATTGCTGTCATAAAAAGCTTAAAACCAAAAGAATATACAAGAAAGTTGCTTATATAAATCAAACAAAAATCATAGAGTGATAAATAGTTTGCTAATATAGATTTGTACGTACACATTTTTTGGAACATTTCTCTGTGACATAAGACGTCATTACTGGTACGATGACGTAGGGTTGAAGGTTGGGACCAATTCACCGAAAAGACAATAGGGTTCAAGGAAAGAAATAAACTGAAAAAACAGAAATATATAAAACAACAAATTTAACTGTTTTTTTAAATCTAAACAAAATATAGAAAAATATAAAAAAATAAGTTAAAAAACAAAACAAATCATACTGTTTTATAAAATTAAATTTTCTTTTTCTGCTCTAAATCTAACGAAAGAACAAGAGCAGGTATACTTGTCTCCAATAAGTGATCCCATAATAAATTTCCAAAACAGTGAAAAATTTCAATGGGTAGATTATTATGCTTTTCTGATGGCTGAACGTACTTTTTGGAAATTTGGATATTGATTGATCGAATTGATTGGTGTATACGATAAACGCATCGCACCTCCCCTTTTGAGAATTATTGGTTTTCATGTCATACCTGCCATGTTTCTACCACTCAGATTCATGTGAATATGCAACCCCTTCGATTTCGATCCAAATGGGAAGATTACGAGATTCTTAATTATTTATTTTTCTCATTGTAAGCAACCAAACAACACATGTGATCGTGACCCATTATTGTAGTTATTCGTGCAGGCACTGCAGAAACCAATGCTTTATGTCTAGATTAGAGTATACCAGTCTTATATAATTATTGTTTAAAACCACATCGTATATTGAGAACAAATTAATAACAGAGGTTAAGACATAAAAATATGCTTACATTACAACTTCCAAGTAAATTGATCGTACTTTATTCTTAAATATGTTTTTCTTATACATATGATGAAGTCGCATAACTATGAAATGATACTAAATTCAGCTTAGTTTCATATATTTGGCATATCAAGTTTGTTAATACTCAGTTATACTGATCAATTTAAACTCCAATCACATGTTGAAGAGATAAAAGTACCAATGTCATAGTCAGTTAGTAGATTTTTCAAGTTAATTTATGCAAAAAAAGGTTACTTTATTATGTAATTTTATCTGGGGTGGGATTGAGATGTTGATTATGATGAAGGGAATGCATGATAAGACTTTTCTTCCTACTTTTCTGCTAACTGCCATTAAGTGTCTATTTCAGTACAAAATTATTAGAACAAGAACACAGGTGTTGATGATAATCAGTACTCAGAGATATTGCACCAATGATGCTAATTCTGGCCCTCAACTTGTAATCTAAAGGCCAATGAGGTGCAAGTGATGCTGACACATGAACTTGTCCGGATTGTGTTATATTAATTGAAAGGTTCCTCTTGTGCAGTGAGTGCACAATAAAATTATTCAGCCTCCTCAGACACAATCACATGCCAACCAATTAACACCAAGCCCAGGCACTTCCCTTCTGTATTTTATTGCCCATTTCGGTATAAAGAAACAAATCAGAAGCAAATACACATTACATTTTCATATGATCTTAGACTCCTATTTTTGAGAAAAAGAATTTCTCATTTCAATCACGACGCCCAAAACCATCGATGCTGGCGATGCTTCTTCTTTCTCAAGTAACAACAATCGTAATATTACAATTTACAACATGACATGCACCTTTTCTTTCCCCAACCACCCTCAACTTCAATCATACTCACTTAGTTTTTTCCGAGAATAAAATGAACCTTTCTCCTTTACTATTTATACTTTTTATTTTGCCTTGCTGGTCAAGCAACTTGTTACCATATCTCCCCAATAATTGTTGTTTGATAAGCACAAACACCATACCAAGAGCAGCATCGTATCACTGTTGTTTATCATCATCTTCCCATTCATTTTCAGCAGCAATTTTTCCAGAGCTGCGGCCACCCATTTTTCCAAATGAGTTCACACTTGATAATCCCTTGATGCTGCTGCTGCCACCCTCGTTCATGGTTCGGGTTTTCCTTGACCTGCTAGGCTTGGAACAAGTAATGTCAACACCATCTTGATCAATGTCATGAGGGCTTTCTTTTTTCACAACCACCAATCTTGCTATGCTGCTTCTGCAGAATGGACAAACTGGTGGGACAACACGAGAAGTAGAAGGGTTAGGCTTGTTGTGACAACACAGGGCTAGTGTGCATTGTGCACACATCTGGTGACCACAGTCTTGCACCTCAATTGTGCACACTTGCTCAAAGCAGATGCAACATAACTCCGTCTCGCTAACCTGAATCATCAAAATTAATTTAGAATGCTGCTTTATACTACAAAACTAAAATCCAAATCCAATTCAATCCAATTACAAATGTAAAAAACAATAGCAAACTCAAAAAAGTTAGAGTGAATCCAAAGGGTGTCTAATTACCTCAGAAATGTTGTCATCTATCCCATCAGAGTGTGCTGGAGATGGAAGAGAGTAATCACACCCTTTCAATATGTTTTTCTCCCTTTCCCTGTTTGCGTCCATCAGGGCCTGCTCTAACAATTCTTTGGCGTCTGGATTAAGCTCACTGATCACCTTCAAAGATGATGGCCATACAAGAGGCTCAGCAGACGAAAGATTCAGCAATGCTGCACATGCGTTGTGTCTATGTTTAATAGCAACTACATAAGGTATACGCCTGCATAAACACAACATAGAGTGTCAAGGCAAATTAAGGCCAATAAATTTTTTATCAATAACTCATGTTGCTAGATGAGGTAAGTAGTTTAAACTGAAAAGTTCCCCAGGATCATAGGCATAACAAGAAGAACTCAATTAAAACACACAGTTAGTAAAGGGTTTTTCCACTACCAACCAGTCCAAGATGCCATATCATTAGGAATCGTTGACTTTCATGATAATTACTTTTGGTGGATGGTCATCAAAGGGAAACTCAAACAATAAATTGGATGAATACAAGACGAGGGCCCACCAAAACAAGTGTCAAATGAAGAGAAAGATGAATCAATTTGTTTGTATTGCAGTAATTAAAACTAGTAGTGTACCCAGAGGCATCACGTTGAAGGCGATCTGCACCCCATGCCAACAGTTCCCTGATGCAATCCAAGGACCCCCCTTTGGCTGCAAGATGAAGAGGAGTGCTCCCAGGACAGCTGCATATAGCAATTTATTATTCCACAAAACAAATGAATAATTATTACATCAAATTGAAGCCTGACACAATCCCCCCCACTTACCCATATCTTCCTGTTGAGGCAGAAACAAGAGCTCCACTGTACAATAGAATATGTACACATTCAGGCCGTCTTTGACGGGCTGCCAAGTGCAATGGCGTTGCACCCCTTCCATCTCTAATATTCACAAACCGAACAAACCCCCTGCAATCAATTCTTCCTTCTTTAAATTTGTAAAAATCAACATGAATCAATCAATCAGGGTGGTGCCAAAACAGAAAAAAGGACCAACCAAGAAGCAGCCACAGGACTAGATTGAGCAGCAGAGAGAATTGCCTTAAGGCAAGAAGAATGGCCATAGTAAGCTGCATAGTGCAAGCAGGTCCTTCCATAACACGCATCAAACATCAATACCTGAAATTTTTTTGATAAAATATATTCATTCCAGTGATAGAACAAGTACTTGGGATTTTACTGGGAAAAGCATCACAAGAAATTTTCAAATTTGAAACTTCCCATACATTAGCACCAGCTTCTAGGAGCTTTTCCACACAGGCGATCTTCCCGTGCATTGCAGCCAACATAAGGGGTGTCTGAATCATTCAAAACGCAATGAACATATTACTAAAGCAACATTCTCAAGTGGAACCAAGAATTTTCAAAAGAACCCCACATTGAACAGAAGGCAAGTTACCTGCTTTTGGCGATTCAACGCATCCGGGTTCACAGATCCATCCAAAAGCCAAGACAAAACCTGCAGCAATTGGCAGAAAAGCAGAAAAAAGAAAAGAAGATATTCTAGGTGAGGAGAGGGGAAGGAATGAAAGCGAATACCGAATTGGGAAATTGCGTGTGAAGAAATGGAAAAAAAGGGGAAAGGGGCACCTGGATCTGGCCATTAGCAGCGGCAATATGAAGAGGGGAGTGGTGATCATAGACAGTGGTGTGGTTCATGAGAGAAGGGTGTGTGTGTAACAAAGCTGCTACAGTGTCTAGGTCCCCATGCTGCACAGCACGGAATAGGCCATGCTCATGGCTCCCTCTGCAACTCAGCCCCTGACCCATCACTTTCTCTCTACCACCTCACCTCACCTCACTCACCTCGCCTCCCTTCCCTGACTGCGCCACCTTGATTGATTCCTCCACGTTTTCAATTCCACCTTTGTTCCCTCATTTATTGAGTTGGAGTTTGCAAAATGGCTACCTAGTGAAACAATGAAAGAGAAAGAGATAGAGAAGGGTAGCTAAGTGTGTCAGTGATGAGCAGTTACTGAGACTGACTTGGCTGTGCCATCAGACAGATTCCCGCAAAAGGGTAGGCTCCAGCATCTCCAAACTCTCAATCCAATATCCACCTTTTGTTCCTCCAATCCAACGCTTCACCTTCAAACTTCACACTACCAAACTCCCTAATAACTCATCTCTTTCACTCTAATTATCATTATTCACCGCTAAACACGTCAAAAACACCACCTTGAACTTCGAGTCTCCAATTCCACTGTGTTAATCACTCCCCATTTTTATTTTTACTGCAACTCCTATTCCATGCTTCGCTCCTAATGGCAAAATTCTTCATCTCATCATCCACTTTCAGTCAAAACAGTAACCTTCTTTCCTCCATCATTACTCATTACTCTCTCTGCGGTAAATCTTTCAATTTCATCTACACCCATATTTTATTTTACTTTCTCTCTCTGTAAATCATTCTACTTTCTTTTTCTACATTCATATATATACTCTGTGTGAAACCCTGGAGCGCATTGAATCTGTATTTATTGCCAAATCTGTTTCAATTAAATTGCTAAGAATAATTATAATAATTCATTTGAACTACGATCTCGCGTTACAACAAAGACATTGCTTGAAGTAACAGATACTCTTGAAACTAATTATCGTCAAGAATGAAACTTTGATTAGTCAATTATACACGCTCTCGTCACGGACGACAATTTTGAATAGATGAGATGAATAACGCAAATTTCACTTCATTCTTTAGAAGAAAAAAGAAACTTTACTATAACCTTCTTAGTTTATGGTGGCAAAATCAAATTTGAAAAAAAGGGGAGTTTTTTTTTTTTTTTTTTTTTTTTTTTTCCAAAAAAAAGCAGCAACTTTTTTTATTAAATTTTTTTTTTTAATTTTTTTATATGTTTTTATTATTGGTC
>Ga0099825_1002865_pt1 | contig 23056 bp, 9 predicted proteins | sample SiratroredBW_FD_76838 | JGI IMG/M metagenome (GOLD analysis project Ga0099825, IMG submission 76838) | Root nodule microbial communities of legume samples collected from California, USA - Siratro red BW | ecosystem: Host-associated > Plants > Roots > Nodule | place: USA: California | collected... | reverse complement strand
GTGAAGAAGGGAAAGTCAGGAAAGGGTGAAAATGAATCTCATGAAAAAAAAAAAAAAAAAAAAAAAAAAAATATTTTCTTTTTTTTTTTTTTTTCTTAGATAAAAAAAAAAAAAAAAAAAATAAATTAAAGTTTTTTTTATAATATTAAACACAATATAAAAAAAAAAATTAAGGCACTTTTTTTTTTTTTTTTTTTTTTTTTTTTTTTCATGAGATTCATTTTCACCCTTTCCTGACATTCCCATCATCACTAAATCAAATGAAGCTGAATATTCACTTTACCCTTATTTCGATTTCATTCACTTCCCTCTCCAACCCCCTTCCCTACATGTGACATAAATCAAGAAACAGTTTTTCTGAAAGCTAGATCCACCCCATCTGAGAAAACCTTTTCCTTTTATTTTTGGCTCAAACGCATCATAACCTTAATCATATTCATCTTCCCTTTTCAATCTTATTCTCATACCGCCCCAAATGAGATTCGAATTTCATAGTTCTAATTGAAGTATTTAGCCGTTAATTAGTAGAGTGTTCCCTTAAGCAGAAGCAAACCCCTTACAAGACTTTACTTGCTTTGTTAACGTTACTTTTCAAGGGGCCACTACCATAACTGGGTAAGAATTAATTCCATAAATATACATGAATCATTAACCAAGGTGAGATTCCTAGGTTTAAATTCCCATCATGCAGGAAAATGAGTAAGAAATGAAGTAATTTTATGTATAAAAAAATGAGGGGGTTAAGTATATATGAACTAAAAGTTATGATAAACAGTATTTGCACAAGACAGCCCACTTGTGTCTCTTCTTTTAACATGGGTAAATAATGGTTTTATTCTGGAGCAAGAAATCAAAAGAGAGCAACCTAATAACCAAAGTAATCAAACCCCAAACATTGGAAACAGGGAAAGAAACACTTGGGGATTGAGATTATGGAGATCTACCTTGGGAGAGGATTGCTGAATGGGGAGCTTTATGATCACTTTTCAAAGCACATTCTTATATATATTGTATATATCAAAATTGCCTTATGCTTGCTTATTCACTTGAGAAAAAACAGAACATTCCTAACGTTAAAAGTGGTCTAATCTACGCCATGCTTTCGTGTTCTTTTAATTTTACCTTTTCTGCAGATTTTTGAATTTCATAAGCAGAACCTGAACGCATGGATTGTAAGGCTTTCAAACCTAAAGGACTTACTGTTAAAAACATATATAAGAGATAAAATTTTTGGAAAGGCATGTGCCAAATGGAATTTGTAATTGAAACAAATAGAAGCATGGAGGATCTTAATAAAAAAGAAATAAATACATATCGATCCTTTTACCAAATAACAAGAGGAATAATTGTCTTTGCTTGGACTGAGTATAGGCTTTTGTTTGCTAACATCTGTATCTTCTCTTTTATACATAGATTGAAGATAAAGAGAAGTGAAAAAAAAATAACAAAGATGAGGTTAAAGTGTCGGATATTTTTTTGAATTCTCTTGAAAACTAAAAAAAAAAACCAAGTTGAGAAGGAATGGCTTTGGACCTTGACTATGCTTTTCTTACTTAACAAGATCTAGTGAGAACATAACTTTATGTAAAGCAAGGCCTCAGATTGTGACACGTGGAGTTCTCATTTTCAGATGGAAAAGAGAGAGTTGCAGTGCTGGCAGTGTAGATAGAGAAAGAGATTGTGTTATATAGTTTTTATAGTGTGGTTTTGTTGTCCCTCCATTCCAAGCATTCTTTGCTTAAAGAGAGTTTAGTCCAGGGAATAAAGCCAAGAACCAAAAACAGTAGAATGGGTTAAAGTTAAAGCACATCATCACTTGTTCCTTCACCATGCCAAGGCACCCAATTCTGACAACCGACCATAGCCAAGTCACACACTCTCCTAAACCCTCACCAAAAACTTTCCTCTTCCCTTCACACTGCTCATACCCATTCACCGTACAACTTACTTTAAATACAGCATTTGGGTTACACTCTCTCTCTTTCTCTCTCACTGTACTAGTCAGACAAAACAATGAACACAGTAACAAAATACTATACCACAACATCATACACCCACTTACCAAAGACCAGCCCACTTTTACTTCTTTCACAAAACTTTGTCTTGGTTTTTACAACTTAACATTTTTTCTGTGGACAAGCTAAAACATGTTGCAAGTATTTCACTCGTGCAACTTGATGGGACCATATGTATATACATACATACGGTTCCGTAACGTAACCTTGTGGATGTTGTTACTTTTGTTGCCTTTTTCCACTGTTTTAGAAATGAATAGGCACGTAGAAACCATTGACTGAGCGAAGAAAGCAAAGTTTCGTGGAATTGTAGTTCAGAAAACGAGCAGGCTTATAGCATATGTCTCTAATGAAACGTCTTATTTTCTGCTGACTATTTCCAAACAGTGCACCCACTTTTGCCACTCCTAATTAAGATGCTTTATTTCATGGCTTATTCATCATTTTATCTTCAATGTTGTATGAAGTTTGGATTTAATTAATCAATCAATTGACATTTATCTCAGTGAACAACAGGCTTCAATGATCTAAAATTTATGAGATCAATTTGCATTTGAATTCTTAAAGCTAAAAACTAGATGATAAGGAGCTAAAAACATATTATATTAATCTTCACTATTGTCAATGACGATATTGCTTGAAATGTGTTTGAAAATAATATTGATAGTATAACTGTTTATATTATTTAAAAATTTAAATTACTAGGATTTTATATAATATTTATTTCAATAATATATTAAATGAATTTGATATTTATATATTAAGAGTTAAATTTTAAAAATATTTAATTACAAAATTTTGATTAATAATTTTATAATTAATAAAAAAATGGAAATAAAATTTGAATAAATTTCAGACACCGCTGGATAGAGATGACATGTGCATTATAGTATGCAGTTTTTTTGTAGGAAGATGGAATTCAAATTTCTTTCTCAAGATTTTAAATTCCAATCTTTGTGTATAAATGTATTAAACATGATTAAAAAGTAGAAAAAAAAAAGATTTAATCAAATTTACAGAAAATTTTATTTTTAAAAATAATATTTTTTCACAAAAATAATTAATCGCTAAAAAGTCAAAAATTAATCATTAATATCGTGTCGATTTCAAAAGATCAAGAAAAAGATTGAGACATATGTTATAGGATGTTAATGATTTCTTATAATTCAAGTTTAAAATTAAATCAAATTATCTCAACTAGTTGTTATATATTAGAATACTTTTGTTTGAGATTGAAAAATCAATTTTGAAAATTTAATAAAACACCGTGTTGGTTAGTACGTAATTTATGTCAAACTAATAAAATATGTTGTAGATAAACAAAGTATACAACTGTGTAAAAAAAGAAGATGAATATAGATAAATAAGATAAGTATAAAGAAATTTATATAGAAACTGAATAAAACATGAAAATCATAAGAAATAGTAGAATTGTGTTTTAATTAATTTAATTTTCTTTTGTAAATATCATCTTATGATAATTATTCAGATAGTGATTTTGTTTACCAAATGATTTAACAGAGTCTTTTGTGTCTGATAAAGTATAACAGATGCAACTTACAACTTAACTTATTTTTTGAACTAATGTAGTTTGAAAATGTATTTTTAAAATTAGCTTTGCTTCTTCAGTTAGTACGAATGATGATAAGGTGAAATATAACGAAGACAAAGAAGAGAGAAAATAACTTAACAATTTTATACTAGTTTGTCTATCGTAATAGACTATATCCAATTCTTGATCAATATATTGAGTTCCACTAAGCAAACTAATCTTGCAAAGTAAATTTTGAGTATTCTTTGACTCATACCCACTCCTGATCAATTCCTTGAGTATTATTTGAGCTCATAGCTACTTTTGGCTAATCACTTGAGTATTTTTTTGACACTCCTAGCTGACCTCATTGCGTAATCTTTTCCAAAGTAAATTTTGAGTATTCTTGGTAGCTTGAGAGAACCTATAACCATCATACCAAAACAATTTTTCTGTCTTATTACGATTATTATTATACTTATTATCACAATTACAATTACTATTATTATTAATATTATAATTATAAATATTATTATTATTATTGTCATTATTTTTATTATTTTTATTATTATTATTATTATCGTTATAATAATAATAATTATTACTATTGTTATAACTATTATTATTATTATTACTATTATTATTATATTTGACAGAATCAGTGACCGAATCAGTAACCGAATTAGTGATCGAATCTAATCGAATTAGTGACTGAAATCAGTAATCAAATTTGTGACCGAAATCAGTGACCGAATCTGTGATCGAATTTGTGACCGATTTTTTCGATCACTGATTTTAGTCACTATTCAACAATTCTCTAGTAGTGTTATTTCAATGTCAAATGAAAGTATTTTATTGTGCACAATGTCAGAGTATCAACACCCTAGTAAAAATACATACAACAGATAGCTGAGTTAAAGTTGAAATGCTTTTTGTATCGAAAAATTATTAAGGAAAGCAGATTTAGCTTTTTATCTAAAAGATAATTTGATGTCACTAGTTTTCGAATGAATCTATTTGGCCAAACAGAAGCAACTAACATTTCCTCTAATATACAATAAATATATTTATGTTCGTTGTAATATGGGATTAGCTTAGACTATGCACATATCGTCTGAACGTATAGATACTTTATTAGACATAAAGGAAGAATGCACAATGTTGTATCATTTGACACATAAAACACTTATGTCTTACATGATTTACTGCTGAAAACATTCATCTTAGAGATGATGTATATACTTTGTTGTTTTTCAGCACCTAATTAAAATTGTAGGATGTTAAACTTTTACTCTAACAAGAGAGAAAAGTTATGAATGAGGAGGTTTATCATCTTTAAATCTAAGCCTTTAGATTAAAAATAATATATGATTCCTATCCATTAATTATCACAAAGGCGTATATATTCATAAAATATAAATTAGTCTTGAATTAACCAATACAAACTTAAATAAATATTAAAAATATATTATATTAGTGTCAGCCTAATCAATATTAACTTTAAAAAATAATAAGATAAATAAAATTAGTATTGATTTAAACACTAATTTAAATAAATATAAATATTAAAAATAATTTATATTAGTCTCAACTATACCATATTAACATTATTTAAGTTTAATATTTATTTTAATTAATATCAACTTAGATAACACTAGTCAAACACTAATATAAATATGGTTACATATTAAAAAGTAAAAAATAATTAACATTGCTTTAAAGTTGACTAACACAATTCTACTACGTCGACAATACTAACACAAATAATTATTTATTAAAAAATTAATATCCATCTAAAGTTGACTAAACTAATTCTACGGATAACTAAATTATTAAAAAATAATTTTATGTTTTTTAATTTTTTACGAAAAATTAACTGAATAATTTCACAATTTCACTCGCTAATATATAAATTATCTATTAACGATTACGATATTAGTTATTTAAGATATAAAACTCTATTCATTGTCTCTAAGGTTTTGTTTAGATTAACAGATGGATTTGAAAAAGTGGATTTGAATGGATTGAGATTAAAATGTGTAAAAAATTTTGTTGTTTGGATTAAAGAAAAGATGGTGAGATTTGAATGGAAAGTTTATGAGAGTTTGTGAATGATGTGATAGATGTAAATGATATTATAATTATTTTTAATTAATAAAATTGCAAGATTACAAATTTAACCTTAGATTAAAAATAATTAAAAATAAAATATAATTAATTTGATTTAGATGATATTTTTTTATTTTTAAAAATTTATGAGAATGTAAAATTATATTATTAGTTTTGAAATTAAATTAAATTTACGATAAAAATTTATTAATTTAATTCATAAATTCTTTTTGTGATGTATTAAAAAATCATTTTCCAGTGATTTAATATTATAGTAACAAAATAATACGTAAAAAATAAACTATAAACATTAAAAAAATTATAGTTACTTTTAATAAAATAAAATATATTAAAATAAGATAAAGAGGTTAAAATCAACAATTCATTATGTCTACATGTCTTTTCTCTCTAATCTTCCCTTACCTGTGCGGAAGCTCATCTCCTCCTCTCCCGCTTTTCCATGCTCGCAAACCAGTACTAATTCACTGATACAAACACGCACCACCCTCGCTTTTCAATCGTCGACCATAGAAAATCGTAGGAAGCAAACAAAGCGTAAGAGTTTATACTATATGTTTTAATCATTTAATGAGAGTTTCTTCATATCATCAAATGCAATCTACTTATCAAAAGTATTTTATCAAATGCACTCTACTTATCAAAAGTATTTTATTATTAAACAATATTGATGACAATTTAAATAATCTTAAGACTATTAGACAAATGATTTAATAAATTATGTTCTATGCTTTTGATGATATATAGCATTTTGCAGAAGTAGTAACCGATAGTCCAAGGATGCAACATTGCAAAATCTTGTGTTGACAAACTTCCATTCTCCTTGACTCACCATTTCCTTTACTCTTGGGCAATATCAAACATTAATGGGTTCACATAAAGCCCTTATTAGAAACATAAGTTAAAAGGGATATTTAAACCCATATACAATTGTATCTATTAACTATCTCATAGAACACAAAGACATGACAAAAGATTAAATGACCACTCCATAAAAGAAAAATAAAATGCATTATTTTTTACAACCAAGCCCAAGATCTTAATTTAAAATACACAATAAAGAAAGATGAATTATGTATTAAAACTCTTTAACATTTTCACAAAGCTGTGTTTAATGGTGTGCAGACAAACAGAAGTTTTTAACGTGACAGGTGATTTGTTACAAACTTTTCTAAGACTTAGCTTTTAAAAGCTCTCCTTCTTTTGTTAGAGCAAATTTAATAAAATATAATTTAACCGAGATTAAAGAAAAGAAGAATTTACATTGGAGATTTTTATACTAGTTCATTTGTGAAACTATATTACATCTAATTCTTGATCAATTGATCAAGTTTCACTAGGCAAACTAACATTACAAAGATACAATAGAGTATTATTTTAAAACTTAGTCACTCCTACCTACATAACTCGAGTATTGTTTGAACATTCAACCACTCTTGGCTAACAACTCAAAGTATTGTTTGGAATGCTGCCGCTCTTGGCTAGACAACCTAAATATATTTTTTAATGCAACCACTCTTAGTTAAAAGGGTTTTACATAGAAAAGGTTATACAAACGATCATTGGGTTTTGGTCACTAGATAGAGAAGTAATGTCTCTCGATAAATACAAGATTTATACACTCTTCTAGTGTGTTAAATAAACACAAATAGTGTTCTCGTGAAGCTTAAGACATGAAAAGCTTTTAGCTTTTAAGGTTTGGTAGCATTTCAACAACTCTATACAACTTGTATATCTTTTTTAAACTGAAAAAGATTGGTTTACATAAAGTGTTTAGGAAAGAATCGTTGTAAATCCTTTTATACTCGTTGAGAAGCTTTAACATAGGTTTTTAGCTTCAAGCTTGTATTTGTCCATGCAAAAACATAAAGATGCAATAAATGTTCTCCATACAACATTAAATGATTAATGTCTTCTTTAAGTAACATCCTAATAACTGACATGAAAGTTTTCACCCAAAATGGAGTAAAGTAGAAGATCGTACATGATAAATAGCCTTACCATAACCAATATAAGGTGTGTTGGGATGCTTGTTGGTGTAAACCAACTTTGGTGTGTTCTTCAAGAGATCTTTATGTAGACAAGTGTTTTATGAGATCTTCTTATTAGACATGAAGATGAAAATATTCCCTACAACTCATAATAAAGCTTATAAAGAATTTTGTAAAATATAATGTTAGCTTAATACTGTGTACATATCATCTTATTAAGACTTTACTTATCAAACAAAGCAAGTGAAATGTGTTATATAGATGTAGCACTTGTGTCTCACATTACCTGTTTGAAAACTTTTGTCTTATAGATGAAGCACATTTATGTTTGTACTTTGTTGTTTAACAACACTTAATCAAAAACATGAAGGGTTTATTTGACTTTACTGAAAGAAATAAGATCAATAGCTAAAATAGTATTTGCCTCTTGTTCGCTAAAATTTATGCTATTCATATGTAATCAAGTTGACCAAAATGTTGCAAACCATATGAACCATTAAATTTGCTATATTCTATTACATCTGATGTGATGAAAATGTTATAGAAAATGTGGAACATTATCCTTGTGTGAAACACCTAAGATACGTAACCAATGATAGCATGAAAACCATATGAAGAAGAGAAATTTCCTGAAAATATACATGACTACCAATTTCTTGCTCTTGATTGTAAAAAGAGCATGCACATTCCTATAATCATAATTGTATGGTTCTCTTTAATAGGTTATTCTTCATTGTAATTTGTTCCTTATGATTCTCACGATAATAGGACATTGTTTGATGGAACAGTTATCCTCCAAAATAGCCTCTAAATCTCACTTTTGGTGTACCAAAATGTATGCAAACTTGACCTTGTATGTCTAAATTTGTCTCTTTTCCATGTCTAACCATCTTATATTTCTTTTTGTATCTTTACAAAATAAATAATATGTAAGACTTGTTGTATATGTTGTACCTCCCAATCAAATCAGTTTTCACAACAATTGAATTCTTATTCTCATTCCTTTAACCATCTTCCTACCTCCCTCATTGTGTTTGTCTTTTATTTTGGATTCCTAAATACCCTATTGATTTTGTATTTCAATGTGAAGTCACCCACCTATTTGTCCTTCATAATTTGATTTGTTGATCATAGTTAACTTTTCTCTTTAGGTGATTCTACCACTGTCTCCATGTCTTCCCAATCTACATGTTTTACTTAGATTCCACCACATAGAGTTCTTCTTAAATATGTCATCCTCTTCCTCTATCATATGTCATAGCATTTAACTTGTAATACTCTACACTCATAAAATATCATTTTCTACTAACATTCTCCACCTCTATTTACCTAACAGGTTCATATTAAAGTAATTTGGATCTTAGAATCTTAAAATACCTTTTTCCTTTGTCTCACAAATGTTATACAGTTTTGTTATTTTCCTCTCCTCTTCTTCATAGAAAATTTATCTAGATCACTTTTAGTTTTTATGTCACTCTCTAGGTAATTTAAAGAAAGTTAAGTAGAATAAAGTAGAGATGATAACATAGACCTAATAACACATTCTCTTCTTTCATACAAAAGATTTTGCACTTTAACAAAGATAATTTTTTGTCATCTTTTTAGTACCAATAGCCAATAGCCTACAATTTTTTTAGGTTTGTTTCAATTGGGAACCTTAAATATATGAAATAATATCCTTAATTCCACAATTTAAAATAGTTGTTAGTCTTTATATTCCTGCAAGTTCTACCTTCACTTCAATCAAATTTATTTTTAAAAACATAAACCTTCGTAATCAAGCATGTTTTTTTTCTTATAATTGGTTTCATCCCCTGCTTTATTTTCAATTAGTAATCCATTAGCATATTCCTTCAAACCACAAATTTTCATTATCTTTCACACTATAATCTTATTCATTACCTTCTTCAATTTTTTTGCTCGAATTTTTGTCAAAACTTTGCTCAAATTTATAAATGATGAATCTCTACCCTTTGTAACCATCTTTTAAAATTTTAGTTTAATCATCTCCAAAAAAGAATTGGTAAAAATGGAAGTTAAACTCATTTAGATTTGGACTATTATTTCCTGTAAAATAAGTTCAGACTGAGTTCAAGAGGGGTTGAATTGAACTTACAAAAACTTTTCGCAAACTGTGATCAATTTTACAGAATGGGATCAAGATTCTTTATTAAAACTATTAAAAGATGATTTGTGTAAGATGTACAGTTAATGTTCAATATTTTCCAGAATACAATCAATAAACTATATCTTGTATTAAATCAGATCAAGTGCGAAAGCAATAAACTGAAGTCAGAAAAGTATTTCAGAAAGACCAGAATTCAATAGAGTAAACAATTTCAGAAAAAATAATAACCAGTTGATTTAAATCAAGACTTTAAGAAGATATATTTCTTAAAACAGATGCAATCAATTACTTAGAAAGCTTGATTTATTGAAAATTCAAGTTAAGAGACATCCAGAAACCTACATATGTGTCACACAGTTTCAAAGAATATTTTCAAATATTCTTTAAAAGAAATAATTAACTGCACGCGAGAAACAGTTAATTGCGCAATAAGCAGAATCAAGACAAGTCAAGAATAAGAAAAGAAAGATCAAAAACACGAGTTTTTATCTTGGTTTACCCTTCCTCAAGGGCTACGTCCAGTCTTTTGCAAACTAGCAAATATTTCCACTAGAAAAGATCTTCAAGATCAGTATCAAATAATACAACACTTGCACCCCGCAAGCACACCCTACTCCCAGCAATAAAACAACCTACTTAACCCTTCAGTAGCTATTCAAACAGTACAGAACCCTCTGTACAATCCAGTTACAATCACACACCCTATGTAACATGTAACCACAACCTAACAGTATTCAAAAATACAATGAATAGACCAAATCACACAGTAATTCTACTCAAAATAGATTACAAAGATGTCAAGAATAGAGCAGAAACACTTAGCTCTGTATAAGATCATAGTTACACAGATTCAGAATCAAAGTAATGCTCCAAGATTATAATTCTTGAGAAGAAATGATTTGACAAAGATTCACAGGATGTTTCGCACATTTCTCTCTCAGAAGATTTCACAACGTTTTCTTAGAATGATTTCTATCTTTGTCAAAACACGTGCCTTTCCTTTATATAAGCAAATTGTTTTTAAAATATGTTAAAATTTCAATCGATTGAAATAACTGTTCAATCAATTGAACTTTTCTGGAACGTAAAATTTATCAAATTTAGAATAAAACCAATTTATTAACTTTTCTTTCCAAAACACATTTATTTGAAAATTTTGATTAATCTGATTAAACAATTTTATCTTTGGAGTTTACTAAGACATGAAACATGCAAAAAATGAATTTATGACGAGCAAGAACTCTCTCTCTCTCTCTCTCTCTCACACAACACTCTCACAAAGCCTAAATCTAGAACCAACATCTTCAATCATCTTCATGATCCTCTTTGCAATCCACATGATTTCTTAGACTTCATTCACTTGTTGATTTCATCAAATCCACTAGCAACTCCTGGTGCTAACATTTCCCTTACATCCCTAAATCACCTTTTTGATTTCTTCCTTCTCAAATGAAGTTGTTAACTTAGCATTATTGTCTTTACTAGTTTTGTTGAATATTTTATCATTCAAGTCTCGTATGTCTCCCCCTTCCTTTGATGTGATCTGAAAAATAAAATTAAATATAATTTTTTTTTTATTTTTCTTTGTTTAGTTTGGACCTAGGGAAAGAATGAGCTTGTCTATTCCTTTTCCACCATGAATTCTATATAAGGACACATATTATACTTATTTTGGGAGATTTGGAATGATGAATAATTTTTTTTTGAAAATCTTAAGTGTGTCATATCCTCAAGTGGTATTTCTCCTTTGTTTATCCTAGAATGACGCTTCATAGCTTATCTCTTGGTGGCACATCGGGATTGATCAAAGAGAAGTGGAGGGCCTCTCTCTTGGATTTCTTATCTTGTGAGCTAGGTCACAAGTGACGATTCACCATCTTGTTTATCTCATAGGTTTGAGTGGCACAAGGTTGTTCCTAGTTCCTAACATTGATTCTTATCTTGTGGGTTAGGTCACAAGTGGCAAATCACCATTTTGCTTATCTTATGGATTTGGGTGGCACAAGGTGTTGTTCTAATTCCTAGCATTATCTTTGTTTCTTGTATTTTCTTTAGTAGTTTTCATTTTCGAGTTTTATGCAAACTCTGAAGTTTACGTTCATCCAAGAATCCTTCAAGAAACCATCCAGAAATTCATCCATGATCCCTTCCTTGAAGCTTGAGTGGAACGATCCTAAAACTCAGGTCATTCTCCATTGCCATAGGCGTTTCCCGTTTCAGTTTTGTACCTCCAGTTTGGGGGTTCTGTATTAGGTGGTATTAGAGCTTTGGTACACTCAAAGCTTTTGGGTGCTATTCTAGGAGCAGTTCAGGCATTTTATCGAACACGTGAAGGACAACTTGAATTTTTGGTGATTAGCTCAACTAAAGTTCGGGACGACTTTTCTTGAAGTAAGGAAGGAAGATATGATCTGAAAAATAAAAATAAATATAATTTTTCCTTTTATTTGTCTATGTTTAGTTTGGACCTATGGAAGGAATGGACTTGTTTATTCCTCTTCCACCATGAATTCTATATAAGGACACCTGTTGTATTCATTTTGGGAGATTTGGAATGATGAATAGAAATTTCTGAAAATCTTGAGTGTGTCATATCCTCAAGTGGTGTTTCTCCTTTGCTTATCCTAGAGTGGCATTTCATAGCTTATCTCTTGGTGTCCCATCAGGGTTCATCAGAGGAAAATGAAGAGTCTCTCTCTTGGGGTTTCTTATCTTGTGAGCTGGGTCATAAGTGGCGATTCACCATCTTGCTTATCTCATGAATTTCAGTGGCTCAAGGTTCTTCCTAATTCCTAGCATTGATTCTTATATTGTGAGTTAGGTCACAAGTGGCGAACCACCATCTTGCTTATTTCATGGATTTGGGTGGTGCAAGGGGTTGTTCTAATTCCTAACATTATTTATGTTTCTTGTATTTTCTTTAGCATTTTTCATTTTTGAGTTTTCTGCAAACTTTGAAGTTTTTTTTATCCAAGAATCCTTTAAGAAACCATCTAGGAATTCATCTAGGAGCCCTTCCTTAAAGCTTGAGTAAAACGATCCTAAAACCTAAGCCATTTTCCATTGTCGTATCATCCTTTAAAAAACTATTCCGTAAATACATTTTAAGCTCCTCGTTCACAATTTTAGGCTTTTCATTTTCTTTTAAGATAAAAGTCCCAACCCTATACCTCATATTTTCCCTCACTTCTCTTCACAAAATTAGTAAATTTAGGATTTGTAAAACCAACAATTTGAAACTTTGAAAGGTCTTAACCCTTGATCCACATTTCAAACTTTTAATAATAGGAGTAGGATTTGTAAAACAAACAATTTAAAACTTTGAAAGGTCTTAACCCTTGATCCACATTTCAAAATTTTAAGAGTAGGAGTAGGATTTGTAAAACAAACAATTTAAAACTTTGAAAGGTCTTAACCCTTGATGTACATTTCAAACTTTTAAGAGTAAGGGGTAGTGATCAAACACACTCATGTTTCCTACATAATGTGCACTTTCCTACTAATTATCTAACTAATCATTTGATACAAGAAACATATCAATCCTTCTTGTCATTCTCCCAACTCTATATAATGAGAATATCTTATCTATCAAAGACATGTCTAAGAGTTTTATTTCTATGAATTGATTTAACTCTTTTTGCTTATCTGTCTTTGCCAACGACAACTTCCTTTCTTCTTTTCTCCCTTGTTCTTAGTGTATTGAAATCTCCTACTAGACATCATATATATTCGATTTGTGACTCATCTTCTTAATTTTAAGTAGTTTCTCCCATATTCTTTTTTTTTTTCATATCACATAGAGAGTACTTTTAGGAATTATACTTTTTAAATATTATATTTCATGAACATATTTAATTGGTATTTTAAGAAATTTGTGAAAAAATATATTTAATTTTAAACTATATTTTTTTAAAAAAGAAAAAGAATAGAGCAGTAGAAATAAGTCGCTATTGTAATAACTTCCTTGAAAATATCATAGATCCATCCCTTCTCATAAGAATGAAACCATTTAAAATATTTTCATAACCACGTAATATACGTAAAAATGCTTATTTTCATCTTCATGTTCTCAAGGTTTTTGAAAAAAAAAAAACCTTAAAATCTTGATAAATTACTCACAACATTCCCTACCACAACAATATCGCTATCATGGAAAGACATTTCAAAACATGAAGGTGTTTCTTCAAGTTTAGTGTTCATTATGTCTCCTCCTTCTCATCATTTTCAGATTTTCAAGGTCGCTTAGCATGCATTGTGTTAGTTTTAGGTTTCATTACATCATTATTTTCATAACTTTCATGTTTAGCATTTTTACCACACGTTGCATTTTTGTGATTTTAAGAAAAATTGCTTTAGAAATAAAATATGGCAATAGAAAAATGGAACAATCATTTGTGTTTATGAAAAATTGATAGAAAAGAGGGGGATGTGATTGGGAATGAATGTGTTGTCATACCTATACTTCTCATTCTCTGTGTTAAATATAGGTTATTTTTCAATATGAAAATAGGATATTATTATGAAGAAATTTGGAAGAGAAGTTAAGGGTCAATAATGACATTACACTAATCTCACACCTTTTGCATCAATCAAAATCCACAAGTTTATTTTCATTTGAGAAAGCATTTTGCATGAAAAGGGTAGGTTTTGTAGGGAGAGAGGAAGGTGAAGAGTGGGTGTGGTTGGGAGAAAGGTTGGGTCAAGATGCTATTAGCAATTCCGGCAAGAATGGTAAAAGAGTTTTCTGGAGGATGGTGTGGAGAGGCAGGGTGCAGTGTGAAGCAGGCGAAGTGAGTTATGGTGTGTGCGAAAGGGAAAATGGTAGGTTCAAGATGGTAGGTTTGTCGAACGGGGAGATGATTAGGTGTGAGATAAGGGTTTGGTTTATGGTGGAGGATTGAATGTGAATGCATGGGTGTGCCACAATAGTGCTTGTGTCTCACCCACTCTCACTCAGCCTTTCACAATTAACAACATAGTGCGTTCAATAAGGGCTTTAGGCGAACCCATTAATGCTTGTTTGTGCCCAAGAGTACAACAAATGGTGGGTCAAAGAGAATGAAAGTTTGGCAACACAAGATTTTGCAATGCTGCATCCTTGGACAATGGACTACTACTTCTGCAAAATGCTATATATCATTTATTAAATCATTTGTCTCAACAAATTAGCTAAAAGAAAAAGGGAGAATCCAAAATTACGATGACTATCTTAAAAAAGACACTTATGAGATACCAACTAATATTTAAAGATGTGTATAGTGTGTATGTGTGTTGTGGTGTAATGATTGTTGTAGTTTAAAATAAAACTTTATAATTCATCAGAACATGTCTTTCGACTCTATTAGCTTTTTATAAATAGCTCTCTTTATATACTCATATTACTCTCACATTAAGAGAAAGTAGTGTGTATATATTTGTTAGAATATTGAACCCAAATCTACAATGAAGTTATATTTAAATTTGTCTTTAAGATGTTTGGATCTTATTGTTCGGATTTCAACATTTATGTTAAAATTTCCTTTTAGAACAATTTTAATGTATAAGCCAAACTTATTTGTGAAAGAATATTTGTTTCAAAAAAAAAATTGTGGAAACTATAAAAGAATATCGTTTTTTATATGAGCTTCAGAAAGATGTGAAAGAATAATAATGTATATGTCATACATGGCCATTAACAATAATTGTGTTTTAACAATGTCTTCTAGTAAAATTTAAGAAGTTGTCAAGGACGTAATCTTAAATAAATATAAATCAATATAACGTTTGTATTTCTTTTATTTTCTTCTTATTTGATTTAATGTCTCTTTTAAACTAACATTAAAATATATCTATTATTTTTTAGATAATACTTTAAAATGAAATCATTTATACATCATACTTGAGACTAATATATATTACATTCTCACGATTTTTCTTTATTTAAAATTACTTTTAGAAGGATTTTTAAAAAATTTCTATAAAATCAATTCAACCTCTTATTTGTTTTCAAATATTTTATAAAAGCTTAATACTAATAATAATATGATATTTTTTATTATCATTAATTTGAAATTTGGTTAAAGATTAACTATTTTTTAATTTATTTACTTATGAGTTTTTGTTATTTTTAATATACTACTTCGTTATCATTTTTAAAATCTTCTATCTTATTTATATAATTTTTATAAAAATTTGATTATGATATTAGTATCAATCTCTTTCGATATATTCTTTTGGCAGAAGTTCTTTGAATATATAATGACGTGGTTTATATCAATTTCTTTTTTCTTACAACCTTAATTTCTATTTTTAGTGTTTATAGAAGTGTTAGTGATGACTCATTATATAAAATTCAACTAAAATTTTTGTTAACATGTTATGAATTTTAAATAACCAAATCTAATGATAAATATTATATTGTATAATCTGAGCAAGGTCAAATTATTCTCGTGATTTAATGTTCTTTCGATCCGTACAACATGATTATATTTTGAAAATATTACTCCATGAAAAGAATAATGAGCTTATTAATATTCATTTTCTCTTCACCTACGTGTATGACCTATATATAGTGAAATGAGTTTTTTAATTCTTTCTTATATTAAAGAGAAATGAATCTAAGTTATACATTTATAACGGATGATTAAAACCAAAATCAAATTATATATTGTTTTAAAAATCGTCTAAATTAATGAAAAGAAAGATTAAAAATTCTAAATATTTGATTCTCTTAACGTATCAGATTGGAAATGATATTTTAGTTTCTTATATTGATATGTTTATTGTTTATTATTGTTAAATTTCCTTGATATTTTTAACTCAATACTTTGCACATATAATTACAAATATCACATTATATTGAATTAAAATAAAATAAAATAATATAACATCATAAGATTATAATTAAAAACACATTTTTTATGATTTCTTACATCACTTTTAATTTAATAGTTATAAATAAATATTCACATATTTTACGATAAAGAATATACTCTACACAAGCATTTAAGATATGACTTTTAAAGTAATTCTTATAAAAAGCTTAATAAATTCCAATCATTTAACCATTTGAATATTACGACATTTATTACTCTTTTTTAACCTTTATTTTTTCAGAATAAATCTCTCAATAGTTAAAAGAATATAGAAACTATAAATATAATCAACGCTTAAAAGGGCAATACAAAATATTATAAAAAAAAAAAAATCATAGGAAAGAAAAAGTATAACCACACTGCAAAAAAAAACTAAACTTAACAATTAAACATTAAAGATGATGTACATCCAAGAAAGCAAGATAGAGTTACACACAAATTTTAAAATAAAAAATTAAGTGAAATAAAAGAAATTGTAAATTGATGTAGAAATATATAAGAGAACTATATAGTTTGAAATTTCTCTCTATATTTATATTATAAAATAAATTGAAATAACTATAATATTTTATGAGTTCAGGTTTTGAGATCTTAACATGATTTTTTTTATTATTTATTAATTCAATTTCGAATATTATATTATCATTCGTTTTTCAAAGTCAAATATTGTGTTTGCAAGGAAAAAATTTATAGTATAATTCATTTTTATATAAAACATAAAATGTTTTATAATAAAATATGTTATTTGCATAAATAATTTAAAAAAACATTAAAATTTTAGAATTTTTTTGAAAAATAGTTTGACTACTTATAATGAGATAATTTTAAATTCTTATTTTTCAAATTTCACCTAAAATTTAAAAATTTGAAAATTTTTATATTCTTTTTTTATTAAATTATACTTGTTTCTTCATATTATTTCTTTGATTTTACTTCTATATCAACAATTTAACTTAGAATGTTGTTTACTCAATCAAGATCAAAGTATTGTTGATTCGATATATATATTTTGTTATGTTTGCAAGGTTTCTTTTAAATTAAAAGTCTATTATAATTATTTTTTTGTTATCACCAATATTCTTTTGTGGTGATATATGGCAAAATTTTACTTCTCATTGATGTTAGTCAAGATGCATTAATTGATAGTATATTCTGATGATGTTAGTTAGAATTTTTTTAAAAACTATTGTTACTAAAAAAAGTAGGTCAATTTTATTGGTTGATAAATGTTAATGAGAGAATTTTCTTGATAATATTCCTAAAAGTTTATTGATATTAAGGAGACTCTTTTTTAGTCGATGTTAAGTTGAAACATTATAGTAATTTTAATAATTTTTTTTGACAATATTAGAATTATTTATGCATAAATGTAGGATAAAACTATTTCTTTGTTCAGTTTTGGACCCATATTGATGGAATTACTTTTAAATTGAAGTATATAGTGATTTTATTATGTGATGATAATTAAAATACTTTATTTGAATCAGAAATTAAAATTTAATAAATTCATGTTGGGAGGGAGACAAAACAATTTGAAATGAAAGTAATTTAAAATTCAATGTAATTGAATTTATTTCTTAGAAAAGAATAAATATTCAAATTGATTATTGAAAGCAATCTTAAATTCATTTATTTGCATTTAAATCTTATATGAAAATGTTTATATGTAAACAGATAAGTTTTCGAATGACCGTTTATACGAAGATTTTAACAAGGAATTATAAGTGACTGTATTCATTTTTCATCAACGAATATACAAGGCAAAAATTAAAAAAATCATTTCTAAAATTTTGAAATATGAGTTGAAAATATATTACTCTTTACAGTATTTTTTATACTAATAAATTCAATTTTTTCACATTATTCCAAATATCCTTCTTTTTATTTACAAGGAAAAGCACTTAACCGAATCATCTTAAGACTCATTTATGAGTGTCCAATTGCCCGAGAAAAAAAAATCTTCGCATTAAAATAAATTAAACTATCACACATTTAAATTAAAAAAAAATAAGAAATAAATTTTTTGGATAATGTAATTGAAAGCAGTATTTAGCTGAAAAATGAAACCGTATTTTCAAAATATAGTGATCTTGGATAATTTTTGGTTTGCGAAAAGTTGTGAGTTATGATTTTACCATATCATTATTAAGAGGTAATCAAAACATGAAAGCTCTGATGGGATGGTTCCCAACTCTGTCATACTAATCCCACCCATTCAACACCTCCATTACATCACTCCCAATCACATTTCGCCACGTGGCATCCTACGTACGCACCTTAAAGATCCTTCAGTGTTGCATTGCATCAGCATGAACATGTGGACCCCACTGTCTTCTACGCCCTCGACCATCGTTTCCGCTGTAAAAAGACAAAATCAAAATTCCTCGTAACGTCTTCCCTACTAACGCCAAACATTTTCCGTCAAAACTGACGCCGTCACCCCTCCCCCTCCGTATAAATACCACACCCTCAACCTTCGCCATCTTCCAAATTTTCGGCCACCGATTCCAGATTCTCGTATCTCGTTTTCTCGCCGAAATATCAACGAAGCCACTCCTCGCTAATCACCGCTTCATCGTTCTCGCTTCTTACTTCGCTTCGGAGCTCCAAAAATGGAAAGCTAAATCGAAGGAAAAAAAAAAGTGAATATCACATCACATCACATCGTATCATATCCTATCGAATCCAGTTCAATCAACCGTTCGTGTATATAAGGTAAGTTTTGATCTCTTTGTTGTTTGGTGAGGGAAATTAAAGCGTAGATAGTAGCAATTAATAGGTGTAAGCATTGCATTAAAATGCGTTTCAGATCCCAAACGCAGCGCATTTAATTTGATTGATAGATTATAGAAAGAGGGAGGGATTTTGATTTTGATTTTGATTAAAGGCAGAGAGAGAGAGCGTTGGAGATATGAAGATGGTGCATCGGTGAGAGGTGAGACAAAAGAAGGAGAAGCAGTTGAGCGCTTGCTTGCTAAGTCGTTTTCGAATAGTAATGACTGAGTCTATTTAATTAATTCTGCTTTTGCAGTAAAGCAAGAATTATAATATCTCAATCAATGCACTAACAATTTCAATTCCCTTTTCTCCTTCATTCTCTTTCACTGTCCAGTTACCTCTCTTCGCACCCTCCGACAAACATTGATTCCTCATTCAAACCCATTCTGTTTTTTCCGCAATCCCAAAAACACGTACCCTCTCTTTCTCTCTCTCTCCCTAGGTCAGTCAGTCAGCCGCTTTTGGTTTTCGGGTGTGCCTCGGAGAACGGGGATTGATGTGATTTGCACAAAAGATAAAGAGAGAATCGAAAGAATATATTATAGTATGTCACTTGTTTTTTTATTATATCTCGTTGTGCTATAGTACCTAGTTTTATATTTATTTATCAAATTTTCTCTTTGTTTGAGGCGTGAGAAAATGTTTTTATTGTCAATGGGGTTCATTTGGTTCTTTTCTTTTTAAGGGGTGTCAGAATCTTCGGCTTGGAGGTTCTTCTTTTAAAATTGCGAATTTGTGTGCGGTAAAGCAAAGCAGATAGTAGTAGTGTAGTAGTACCTGGCCATTCCTTGCCCCATTTTGTTTCCTTTCTCTACTTTTTATTATTGATCCCATTTTCTTCTTTTGAGATTTTGAGATCGCTTTCGATCTTGCTCTGATCCCGAGCCTCCTTCTCAACACCACTTTTCCTTTTTCTCTTTTCCTCCCTTCTGTTTCCCAACCAAAGATATCATTTCTTAGACCAGCAAAACTGCAAAATTTAAATTCCCTTTTCTTTCTCTTCCATTTCGGATTCTCACCTGTGCTGTTGCTGCATTTCTTCTTCATTCAATTTGGTGCTTCCATTGGCTGGCGTTGCTCTGTCACTGTTTCATTCAATGAAAGTGATTGCCTCAAACGCGTAACCAATTATGTCTTTAATTTCTTTTCCACGTCGCCCTCCATCCAAAACCATTATTATTGTTATTATTAAAAAAATTGACTGGTTCTTTTGATATTTATCTAACTATTTTGGTTTTGTTGTGCAGGAAAAAACGAGGGTATAATTAAAAAGAGTGAAGAAAGATGTTTACGTGCATAGCGTGTACGAAGCAAACGACGGATGAGAGGGATGAAGAAGGAGGAGTCCGTGAGAGTGGCACGCCGAGTACAAAAGAAGCTGTCAAAAGCCTGACCACACAGGTTCTTCATCTCTCACACACACATTCTTCTCTCTCTCTCTCTCTCTCCCTCTCTCTTGATTCACCCACAATCTTTGCTTTTCCATCTTGGTGAAAAACCAATAAAATCTTCACCCCGCTTAGGTGCACTCATATATGACGGGGGGCCACCATTATTTTATCGACATGTTATGATTTTTGATAAATTTCTATTTCTATTTTAGAATAAATAGTGCAGGAATGTAATTATTTGGTCTTATATTTGTTGATTTTAACACGTACCGAAGTCATAATTACGTAATTTCATGAATGCTTTTGATAAATGCTTATTTTTAATTTAAAGTAAATGGTCTATGCAATTTAATAGTATATCGAAATTAAACATTTTATCTACTATTATGTTTATTGATATTATTCTTCCTATTAATAAATTTAATATAATTTCTTTATTTGTTAATTTAATAACAAAAATATTATTTTGACTAAACATTTAACTGAGTGGCAATAAGTTAAGACACGCATGGTTTTGGATGACGCAGTTTTGTTTTGTTCTGTTCTGATATGGACCCTTTTGATGTTGGCGGTATGCTCCCTATCATATACTATTTGGTCTATTTTATTCGTTAGTTTAAAAGCTTTTGGGCATGTGGTGTTGCCATCTTGCTAAGCTGTGGAGGTGCAACATGGGTTCATGATTAACCAATCAACCCATGATTATCCACTTATAATTGAACATGAGTGGAGCAGCAAGGTCCTCCGCAGTTTAAAATTTATAATAAGCATGCAAACATCAACGGATCAATATATATTTACACGATTCCGCTGATGTCTCGTTACTTTCTAGTACTCTGTATATAACTTATATTTTTAATTTAGAAAATAATAAAGAATAATACGACGAGATTTTGATGCGGAACCTAACTTATTATATTCATATAATCTTGATTAATAGCGAACAGTATCAATTAAGTTTTTGCTTTTATCCAAAATGTTAACTTGGTTTTCCTAGAAAAGCAAATGTCTCGGTCAATTATTCTAAATGCGTAATGAGAATACCAATAGTGGGAACATGTTTCATATTCAGCATTTGAGTTGATGATGAGAAAAGATTCCTATCACAGGAAGGGTCTGCCACATTCCTATCCCTACTGTGGCCCATCCTTGAATTCTTGTCGATTCCATGTTTTTCAAAAGTTTTCTATTATCACCAATGCAGAAAAAAAAAAAAGGAAAAAATAGATATGTGATAGCCGACTATTGATTGTTTTTATGGCAGAAAAGTATATTGACATATATATATATATATATTATGTGTGTGTGCGCGCGCCTTAGCATTCACTTTAAGACCAATAGACATGATTCTCTTTCTTAATGTCTGCTTAGGCAAGTGATAGACCTTCATTTCAATGGTCTTTATTTTTCCTTTTAAGTCAATGTAAATGCAACTTAAGCTGGACACTCAACTCTGTATAAGACGTTCTAATTAACAGAATAGTGTGTGGAGCACTTCTCTCAAATTTCTATGCCTATCCTAATATTTTGAATCAACTATTTCTAAATTAAGTTAAAAATTTGATGAGAAAAAACTAGTTAGAAATCAACTGAATTTTCTCCAATTAGGAAATGTTTTCCATTAGTGGTAACACAGTTCGTGGTAACATATATGTAAGGATTTTGTCATCCACTTGTATCCTCAACCCAAACACATTCTCCACAAGTCTAGCTGTAAAGTTTTTTCTTTGAAAATGACCAAAGACTGAAACCTTAGCCTCCATTCAGTTTCATCCAAATTTACTTTTAACTTATACTTCAGAACTTGCACAAATGGTTTCCATCAGTCCTTCCTTGTGTGCCATTTGACGAACACATTTCTGCCATCGTCTGCCAATATTCAAATGTGCTTATCTTTAAATGATTTAGATCTTTAATTATGGCTTTTCCTCCCTCTTTTGTTTCATCTGGTCCAATTCCAATAAAAAAATAGTTTTTTTAATCATGGACAATTTGTATTTGGACCCAACATACGGTACTCCTTTTAAATAAAAGTAAGTGTGATATAATTATATATTTCTGGCTGTCATGAAATGTTTTATTGTATTATTTCCATTAAAAAGCAATGATTTATTCATATAACCACGTTTCAACTACATTTATTCTATCAATCTTCTCTCCATATTATTATCTTATTATAATATAGTTGTTAATTATTGAGTTGTTTTGGTGATTAAAGTATTATTTTCCTTTGTGATTACT
>Ga0099825_1002864_pt1 | contig 23058 bp, 10 predicted proteins | sample SiratroredBW_FD_76838 | JGI IMG/M metagenome (GOLD analysis project Ga0099825, IMG submission 76838) | Root nodule microbial communities of legume samples collected from California, USA - Siratro red BW | ecosystem: Host-associated > Plants > Roots > Nodule | place: USA: California | collected... | reverse complement strand
TGTAAAAAAATTTATTTTTTTTTAAATAAATATAGTTTGTGTGTGTAGAATAAAATATATATATATATATATATATATATATATATATATATATATATATATATATATATATATATATATATATATATATTTCACTTAAGGTATAACCACCCTATTCATTATTATATTTTTAGTGTTTATTTTTATCCTTTTATATTCCTCGATTTAATCCTTCCAACTTTTAAAAATATGTTTTTAATTTATATTTATACTTAAATTTAATACTTATTGCCGATTATTTATAAGAAAAAAAGAAACTAAATTCATTTTTAAATTTGGAAATGAAGAGACTAAAAACAATATTTAATCTTAGTTTTCAATCTCGTGCTATTATGGTGCTTTTTTTAATACCTTGACAAAAATAAATGGTGAAGCATATATTAATGATACGAGATCCATGAAAGTTTGAATATAATGCATGTATGTTTAGGTTAGGTTTAGGGTTCTAAAAAATGCATGTAAGTTTGAAATACATTTGTTTAGTCTTGGTTGAATTAAAGTGACTGATCTTTATGGGATGTGCCAACCTCACCTCACTTCTCGAAAGCTACATTCCAAAATAAGATATCTCTATTTTTCATTTGTTTTAGTCACATTACTTTCATTGCTTACACTGTTATCAATGAAAGCTCGGGTTTATCACTTTTTTTGCCGCGCATGGCATCACATACATCGCGATACCAAAGGTGGTCCATAACCTAAAAAATAATTAACAACAAAACACTGATAAATCATTACTATAACCATATATCTATCACGATATCGTGCTATTTTTATCAGAGCCATTTCAGCAAAGGTGTGTGTCTTTTTTGCAAGAGTAGGCATGTACTTTTACCTGTAGTGTTATCCTACTTACACTCATTTCTTTCTCTGTATCTTTATCTCAAAATAAGATAATAACATCATAATGGATGATTATTGTGCTTTAGTAAATAAATGCATAAAAAATAAATAATAAAAATTAAATTATTGTGCGTTAGTTTAAAATATATTGATCTTTACATAATTGTTATAAAAAATTGACGAGAAAATAACATATCACAATCTAATTTAATATATGATAATTGATTAAATTATTATTATAATATAATATGTGACAGAACTAGCAGAGGTGAGTTTTATTAAGAAGTGAATTTTAAATTTAACTTAATCTTATGAGATGGGTTTGTAATGTAAGGTTTGCATTCACTTATATGTCTTATGTTTTATCATGTGTGATCTCGAACACATTCTCCTTGTAACTATGTTTGTTTTTATTTTTTTATTATTCTTTTTTGTGGTTGAAATGTTCTTTTTTGTCTTTTTCTTAATTGTTAGTTGCATCCTCTCTACATTATCTTTTCTTCTATTGTTATTGGTTTTCCTTATTTCTTTACTCTTTTTAGTTATATCTTTAAATTGATGATCTTTTAGGTTGAACCATCTTCTCTCTCACTTAAGCATTTATTGGGTAATCAAATTGAGAAATAACAATTTAAAAATTATAAATAAAAATTTTAACTTGTAACACTAAGAGTATTTAGTTTTAAGGAAGATTTATGCACTTTTTATCTCTTCTTTATTAAAGTAATATTATTAGGGGATGTGGTAATATTATTCTTCAATAAGACTAAGAATTTGAAAAGTAACTTTGTTGTTATTCTAAATAGAAACACTGTAGAAAAATATCGAATTCATAGGTTATGATAACAACAAATATAAAAGGTATTATTCTATATCAGTGTGATTTTTCAAAAAAAAAAAAAAAGATATATTTCACATTAGTTGTTATCCAGTTTATGAAATATTAAGCTTTATATTAATATCATCTACCTTACTTCATTAAATAATCAATGTAAAAGATCTAAAAACGGTTGATATAAGATGTTTATAAATAATTTGGAAATATATATATATATATACATATATATATATATATATATATATATATAATTACAATAAATATGATATTATTTTACATTATTTACTCCACTGTAAAATAATTATTTACACTATTTTTTACATATTTTTAAAATAAACAAAACAATAAGAATAAGATGAGGATTCTATACGTGTTTACGGAAATAGGAAGTTAAAAAAAATGGAAATAGGTCCTATGTTTCATGGTTTATCCAAAGATTTGTTTTTTGGATTAGAATAGTAAGTATCTTAATCACATGACTTGGAATGATGGATCAAATCCATCTTTTAAGGAAAAAAGTGAGACGCATTTTGGTCATAGACACCTATATACGTTGGTATTATTGAAGTTCAAGGTTTGTATCTTCTCCATATTAATATTATTGAAGATAAATTTTCTTATAAATGGTCAAACAATAGTTTGATTTCCAGCAAAGGTGTATTTCTAATTATTATTACTTCTGAACAATAGATGTATTTGTAATGTTCTTTAAATTTAACATAATGATAAAGAGATTATTAAACTAATTTAATTTTTCCCACTTAAGTAATTTAGAGGAATTCTATTTATTTGTTGCGTGTATATGTTACCATTACACAGCAATAAACATCTTTTTGGTACAATCAAATGTCCGATTTTAATCTCACCATTAATTTTTTCCTTTTAATAGCCGATTAAATTAGTCTTCAAAATAATGAATTGATAAATTAATCATTAATTAATATATATATATAGTTAATCATATTGATCCTTAAACAGTTAATTTAATTTTCAAAATAAATAAAATAACACCTAAATAATATTAGTCGATTTCTCTTACTTTCAAAAGTTTACACATTTTATTCATTAAATATAATTAAATCCTTAAAAATAATAAACATATTTGAAGAAGGGTTTGAAGCCCTAAACAATCAACCTTTTTATTCACAACTACCAAAAATCCATCATGGGTTTGCATATAACTTTTACTTGTGTTTTTCCATTCTTTACAAATTGAACTTGTTTCCTATTTATCACTAACACCATGTTTAGATTTATGTTTGGACCTCACTAATATTGTTTCTATTCTATGAAAGTACAGGTTTTTCTTAGAACCCTAGGAAAATATTGGAGACACAAATTTTCTTCTAACCTTTATTTTCTTAACCTTTTTACAGTGTTGGGTTTTGTATTTGTCGTCTCAAGATTGGGCTTAGAATCTCTTCGGCTACTTCAAACCCATCCTCTTCTCATTGACACTTACACATTTGTCATAAAAGTAAAAACCGTTATTTCATTTTTTTATATTAAATTCTTTTTTATTTGATTACACATTTTACTACTCAATTTTGACCATTCCATAAATTTTATCATTAGTTTTTTAACATGTTATACAATGAAGCCTAAAAATTGAACGAATTTATCAATTTGTTAAATGGAAGGCAGCAGCAAAAAGTATGACCACAATTTTCACAAAAACTCTAGTTTGTAATTTCATACAGTGTTTTATTTGAAACAGTTGTTGGGTTGGCCAAAAAAAAAAAAGCATATCATATTTCTTGTAATATTTTGGGATTAACTTGTAATTTTGATCATATTTTCTTTATTATCTCAGCACTCTCCATTGACGAATTGGTAAAATTGGTTTAATCTGTACTCTTACATAATATAATGTGTTAACAAAAGTTTGATGAAATGAACAAACTTATAATATAATGGTTTAATTAAAATTGGTTTAATTTGTACTATTGCATGATCAAACTTTTCTTGTATATACTTCAAAATATATTTCTCATCAATCAAATTCACCTCTTCAGTTTTATAAAATTTTATTAAAGACTTTAAAATATATCTCTCAGTATTTGCAATGAATAAATTCACCTCTTCACTTCTGCCAATTTTAAACAGGAAGTTATTTTTTCCAGTTAAATTATTATATATATATATATATATTTTACACTGATTAATAATTTTTAATTAGGCCCCTAAAGTTATTTTTTTCAATTAGATCATTATGTTTGTATTTTTTTTAATTGAGTCTTTATATCTAATTAATGTTACAAAAATTACATACTACACAACAAAACCAAAATTTATAAAGGAAAAGAATTTTAAACGCAAATATAATTCTCATAATCAAACAGATGGAATTACATTACTTAGGAGAAAAAATTGTGCAAGAAGCTAAACCAAGAAGGAAAAAAATCAAATCACAGTGATAAAAATAAATAACGAAAATTTTATTGGACCTTTTTATAAATGATATTAAAATATATAAATTCTGTCAATATTCTAAAACAGCCACTTATTTCTTTTTAGCAATTAACATCATTTGTTTTTCTTTTGTCCTAAAAATGTTGTCTTTCACACCCACACAAATCTTGCAACACAAATAAGTAAATATTTAGAAATTATTTTTTTAAATAATTATTTTGGACCCAACAAAAAAAACATGGACAGTGTTTGTGTCCCGGGTTGGTGAGAAACGAGAAAAAGACCGCATATGATATTGAAGAAGGTGTGTGTTTCCGAAAAAGAGGATCTTCAGAGTTATGGGAATAGCGGCGGCTATTGGAGTGTTGTCACCGTTTCCGTTCTATTACTGTCTCTGGAATTGGCCGCAATCATGGGTGGAGCTCTGTGGCAGAGGCCGAGAACCTTCTAAAGTTATGGCTCACGTTGCTCATTTCTTGAAGCTCGTTCAGTTCATCTCCCTCTTCTCTGTCTCCTCATTTCACTGGCCTCCTCCATTTTACTTTTGGCCCCTTTTTGCTTTTGGTCAATTCCTAAACTTCAGGTCATCTCTTTCTCTCTACTAATCTCATTCCTGGTTTGTTTTCTTTTCTGGGTATGTTGCAACTTTCTGGATCTTATACTGGGGTTTATCAAGTTGCTTCCTTTAGTTTCCTATACTTTACTTTTGGATGCTGAAATGTAACATTGCTTTAACTGTGTTGTTATTTAATAGTGTGAGGAAAGTTTGACGATCTTAGAAAAAAGGAGTTTGTTTTGGCCACCTTTGGATTAAAGTTGGAAAAGTATTTCTGGGAATTCCAGGACACCAGGGGAAAGAGAGATAGTTTTGTACTTCTGAGAGTTAAAGTACTTTTGAACCCCTTTAACTTCAATCAAACATAGGGTGATGAATTTCATGCTTCTAAAGTTTTGGCAGTCTCTCACTTTGCAGTGTTTAGTTTACTTTGTTTGGTGGTGAGATAAAGGCATTATTCTGGGAATCTTGTCGAGTTGATTAAGTCATGGCAATGTGTGGTTAGTGTAGGGTAGGATGGTTGTTGTGTACTTAATTCTAACCTTGTATTCGTATTCCGTGATTTTGTTGGCCTGTGTCAGACATCATTTATACGGGTGCAAGTCAGATCTTACAGGTGTTGCAGTACGCTGCAGTCATTATGAATGCTTGTGAAGCAAATCACTTAAGTTTGCTTTGCAAATTGGTCTAATGGATTAAGTTTCTAATGTAAGAGGTGGGATGGAAATGTTTTGAAGAATATAGATACGTTTGGACAAGTTTCTTCTTAAAAAAATAAGAATAAAAATTGAAATTACTTTATCTTTAAGGTAAAATTAGTTTATGAAGAAACTCATCTCATCGTATTTTACTTTTTCAACAAGTGCTCATGGAAAATCTTGTCCAGACAAATCTTGTATCATGTTGTGGTATGAAGTTGTGATGTCTCTCTGTTGGGGTGACTATAGCTTTAATGCAACCAGAATTAAACAGATTCTGTGGATAAGCATATCATAATTGCAGAAGGCATGTTTTCACTGCCAAGTCTCATCATGGACACTAGAAAACATAACTCCTGTGCGTGATTAATAAAAATGTTATAATAAATGATACTTTCAAGAATTTTCTAGCTTGTTTCCCCTATCATTTTTATTTTGAAAAGCTTCTGATGTTACCAAATAATCACATGTGTGTGCCTTAATTAGGTGCAGTTAATTGAGTTTGTTGCTTTGAAGTTTGTCTATGCCTAATGATAATATCGTGAACTAACAGGGTTTATCAGCTACTCGGTGAGGCTGGCACATACTACGGTGTACGTTTTGGAAAAAATATACCCTGGGTTACTGAGTTCCCTTTTGGTGTCATAAAAGATCCTCAATACGTTGGCAGCATTATGAGTCTTCTTGCATGCCTCTCTTGGGTTCCTTTTCAATACATTCTCCTTTGGGTTTTAGGATATGTGTTTATGATTCATGTGGAATCAAAGGAAGATCCATCTACTCGTGCCAAGCCACTCCTCTGATTGAATTTCAGTAGATTAGAAAGAACTCGAGGACTTGGCAGCACCTGAAACCCCAAATTCTTGTATGCTGCTGTTTCTTTCCTCAGCTCTGAAGTGAACATTTCTATTTGTATGTTCTGATTCCATAAAATTATTTCTAATGAACTGCAAACTTCTTTCTGGTTCTCATGACATGCATCCAGTTAAGTGATTAATTTTAATGATTAAGATTTTTCTTTTGTGTGTGTGGATCAAGGAAGAAAAGGATTTATAATTTTTTTTTTCATTAGTTTTACTTCTGTCTTTCACTGTTTTCTCAACCCAAATTTTTACAATGTTTTGACTTTCACTTTCCTTTCTGTTTTCTCATTCAGAACACGAAGTAAGCCATAATTATGTAGATATACATTTGTCTTGATTAAAAAAGACAGTTAATATAATCCCTTCACCTGAAGTACATAACACTTCCCCTTTTCTCTCTTCCATTATACTAAAACTGGAGCCAAATTGAATGTTTGAACTGCTGTTTTTATGGCCTCCACATCAATATCTATCAACTTTCCTGTCTTGGATGATATTATAACGCATTTCTTCTCTTCAGCCTGCGGAACAAACTTGTTTCCCATCTCTTCAGAGCAAAATAGTGCAATGCTGCACAATAAGAGCAACATTTCTATTAGTTAATTAAATCTGATTCTATGTTGCATTATTCCTTCAAAGCTAATAAACAAATACATCATAATTTATTTGAATGATAAAATTACCAAGGTTTCTCTCGTGCACTTGCAAGTTGAATGGCAGCTGTGTTTGTAGCTATCACTCCAGCTGAGTCATTAATGAGAGCAGCCAACTGAAGCATACAACCAAAGAGTGAAATCCAAATAGACAACCAAAGAGTGAAGATTCCAAAACTCGTTGCTTAGTCTTGCTTCATAATTTATTCACTTACTATTTCAGTGTTACGTTTTGTCATTTTTTTGCTATCTATATTTTTCTGTATACGTTTGGTGCTTGCAAAATAAGTAGAGATATTTGAGTACCTGTCCAGGGGTGGTGATGAAGACAATAGAAGCGTCATCTCCAAAGTTTTCCTCCACATTTTCTCTTTCCTTTTCATGAGGAATGACAAAAAGTGGCGTAACATCCCTGTCACTCAAAATATTGTCAGTAACATTTATACCAGGCAATGATACAAAACCAGCAAAAAATTATACTGGAGAACTTACTCATTGAACATTATTAAGAATGATACCACTTTACTAGCAAGTCTTATACATTAAGAAACAATAAGTAACACAAGTCCAAAAGATGATTTGTGTTAGATTCTTGATGACATTGAGAATACTTCTAGTTCATTCGGTAGCATTGCATACCTTATAACGTCAGCAATTTCAGCCCACACTTCAATGGGAAGCAAGCTATCAGGATCACCCCTAGACTGCATGGAGGCCTTTGAATCTGATTTTATCCCGTGAATTACAACATATTTTCCTTTTTTTACACCTGCTTTTTCGTATTTTGCCTCCACAACCTCCTTCAGCTTCCTTGAGATTGACACCCTGAGGGGTGGCACTGTTTGTCTTGGAACGTCTCGAAATGGTCTTCCCAGCCAGTCAACCATCTGATGATACCTAGTCCAGCAAACTCATTGAAAATTTTCTCAGTTGTATGACCCAAAAACTTCAATTCAGTTCAAGATTATTTGTAATTTCAAGTTTAACGAAGGGCATCAAAATCTACCTAAGTATAAACTCACATATGATATCCTCCTTCCGAGAGATTTAAACTATCTGGTACAAATGTTTCAGATAACATTAATCCGGCTCCTGCAGCATTCACATTTGGGTAGATGTAGCTAACTCTATCTCTGGCGGTTGTCATAAACAAAAATGCTGCATGGCCGAGGCCTGCATATCTGGTGCTTAAGACCATGTCATAGTACCTATTCTGTAAGCAGAATGCAGCAACTTATGTTAGTTTTTAAAATAAATAACTTAAGAACACCATTGGAAGAAATGAATTCTCACAGAAGTTTCTTTTCTCATATAAGCAAGAACGACCAAGGTTGCTTAACCATCAAAAATACAATTTTTGCAGTCAAAAAGAGTTCTTGAGTGGACAGAGATATAAAAGGAGACTCATTAAAAATAAGAGTTCGAGTTAGATTTTATCATTGGCGTGAAAAATGGTGAATTTTTTAAATTCTGAGACTAGAGATTCACTAAAAAAATAGTCTAGAACCGAAGTTAAGTTTTTGCATTGAAGGGGCTCTTAGGAAGTAGCATGCGGAATTGTTAGATTTTGTTGCAATATATGTACACCCAAGCCCCAGCAGGTGCAAATTTCGTTAGAATTCAATCAAAATAGCGTATTCTTTGAGCTTCTTCACCTAAAGGAATGCCCTCTAAAATCTAAATCCTGTATTTGTCCATAAAATTATCACAAATTCGTGACAAAAATCAGCATGCTGTCTGATAGAGTGACGTGTAATTTTATTCATACGGTTTCATTTCACCCATAATCTAATCCTGAGATGATAATTAACTTGCTCCTACTTTTTTCTATATCTGCATTTGCATATAGAAGGGGTCATATCATCACTATTTTCGGCAATACGGACCAACCATCATTAGGGCCCATGAAAAGGTGTCCCATAGTTCTGTTGATAAAACATGAAAAGTTGTTAATTCACACAAGATATTAAGAGAGTATATATGGTGGCCAACCTTTAGAACTCCAAGCATATCAGTATACTCAGCAGGATCTGGATCATCATCATCAGGGTCATAGACATTTGTCCACCTAACGTTCTTATTCATTTCATAGGTCTGTTTCCCCCTATCGTTCGCCACCACATCAATCTGAACACCAGGATATCTATTCTTTATCAGCTGAATAGCTGGAAAGAACAAGAGATTCTCATAAACCCCCCCTGATATCAGACAGCAGCATCTCCTCACATCCCCTCTCACTTTCAATGCAAGGGACGCTATCTCCACAGCATATCCAGAAGGGAACTTCAAAAAGCCATAAGGGTTGTCAGGGTTATCTGGTGGCCTAGGATCCTCCTCCTGCATCCCATTCGCAAACAAGGAACCAGTCTCCATATCAGGGTCCTCTCCATCATCAAAAGGGTCTAACCAAGGATTCTTCTTCTTAGCATTGACCTCAACATGGTATCCTCTTCTAGTCGAACAATGGAAGGGATAGTCCAATGAACCCAACAGTGAAACATGACTGGAAGGAATGGAAGGTAGGCTTCTAAGAAGAGCTGGGAAAGTTTTCGGACTTTGCAGTGTGTAATAAGTTACAGCCATTGAGCTTTTCAAAGTTGGTACACTATTGCCATGGTTGTACTAAACTGACGCTATATTACAAGTTATTTCATAGATCAGAATTTAGCTCTGGTTTGAATGTGTGGAAAAGCGTTGGATAAGTGGGTCCCATCTACTGTTACCCTTTTTCATGTGTGTGCACCTTATTGTTATCCCCACCAATCTTCTTCTGATGGCTGCTGTCAAACGACGACACCAAAGGTTGTCGTTTTAATGTTAACAAAATTACAAAAACAGCGGCAAAGGGTGCCAGTCTCCCATTTCACTCTCAGCAGCAGAACAGTTGAATTAACAATTAAGAGTCCGACAAAAGTGTCCTGCTGTCGATAATTTCTCTCTCCTACGTGTCACTCCCTGAATGGTGACCCTCAAACTTTGCTCTCCTCCTCCGTCTCTTTCTCTACCACAACACGCTCCTTTTGATTCGTTGCTTTCACCACCAACTTACCATCAAAAATTTCCATTCACCAAAAAAAAAAAAAAAAAAATTCTCCCACCCATTAACTTTCTCTCACTCTTTTACTTTTCTCCGCAACTTTCTCAGCACTCTACACTCCCATTTCAGCTTCCATGACTGAACCACACAAGCATTCAATCTAAAGCTTCTACCTTTTTTCAGTAAGAGAGAGCGAGTAGCTACCAGCACGAAGCAGCTGAAAGAGTTCTCACTCCCTCTAGGGTTTCGTTTTGTTTTGCATTGAAATTGAAATCCCACTACTCAAATTTCAAAATCCCAAGCCGTTACTCATCGAAAAAGAACTAGCTTTTTTATTCTGTTTGAGAAGGTTTAAAATTTGAATTTCGAATTCGGCATTGACCTGAGAGTGAGTTCGAGAAGAAGGTTTTTTGAGTGCAGGGTTTGCAATGTCGGGCCCACCCAGAGTCCGATCCATCAATGTCGCCGTCTCCGACCCCGACGCGCGTCCGGTGCTCGTTCCGGCAGGCAACAAAGTCCGACCTGCCGTCGACGTACGCAAGCCGGTGAAGAAATCGCCGCCGGAAGCTGAGAAGAAGCCGGTGGCGCATTCGAATGCGCCACCGCAATCCATCTCCGTTCCTCCGCCGTTTGTTTTGCGGCGGCAGGAGCGTCACCAGGCCGTGCTGAAAAACCTGTCTTCGATGAACGCTTCGTACTCCTCCGACGCGTCGTCGACGGATTCCTCCACCCACAGTAGCGGCGCGTCGTCAAGCGGGAAGGTGGCTCGTCGGGTTAGTGTGCAGTTGAGGAAGAAGCAGTGTGGTCCCAAGATGGATAAGGTGAGTATTGACAATGTGGGTGGTTCTGATGATGCCGATTTGAGTGATAGCTTGGAGGGCAAGAAACGGTGTGCTTGGGTTACACCAAATACAGGTATCTCTGTTCCTTATTTGTTTGATCTATTGTTGGGTTTGACATTGCTAGTATTGATTTTGAGGCGTGAGTGTGAATTTGGAAACTGGGATGAATTTGTGTTCATGTTTACCGTGTCATGTTTGCTGTGTATTCCCCTTTGTATGAGTGGGGAGAATGAAGAGAAAGATGTTACAAAAGCTGCATTTGCTTGTAAACTTGTAATTGATTGCATTGTACAAAGTGAGAGATTCCAGGATAGGAAAGTAAGCACGTTGTTTTTAGGGATTTTCCTGTGTTTAAGCTTTAGTAAGCCTCCTTGTCATTTGGCAGTTTAGTTAGTTAACTAGTCATTTGACTCGGAAATAATGTAGAATTTTTTTCCTTTTTGTGTATGACTGCTTGCACGTGTCAATGTCAAGAACATTGCTAATTTTGATAGGTTGGAAGCCTGACATGATTAGATTTTATTCCATGTATAATTGAAGTCCATAATGAAACGGTATAATTACTAACTATTGTTCCATCTATGTCATTGACTATGATCTCTTGATTGGAATTCTGCATTCTCTGTTGTTCATTTGTAAACGAACATTATGAACAGGTGTCCTAAAAGCTCTTTGTATAATGTCTCTGTTATTTTATTTATGTAAGCAACTGATAATTTTATCATTAATATGCACTAATTGAAATTCTCATGATTTCACCCTGCGAAGCTCTTAGTTACACTAGATGTTTTGGTTCTTTTTTGTTAAGTGAATTTTAAGTCCAACTCCATCTTATAAAATCAATTTGTAAAGTAAGATTTGCACTCACTTATATACTTACGATTTAGTCATATCTTTTAATTGATATGATATCTCTAACACAACCCCTCATACTAGGAACCGAACATCTTAAGTCTGGGATTAAATATCTGTGGGTGATTTGATAGCATATGACACAATAGGTTCAATAAATCTTGATAAAATAGACTTTGATACCATCTTAGAAAGTATATTTTAAACCTAACTCAACCTCTCAAAATCAATCATAAGTTAGTGTAGTTACCTCTACTCATTATGCTACATATTCTCCCTGGACTCTGGTCACCCCCTCCTACATTCTTTCAATGTCGCGTGATTGCATGCAAACTTTGAAGTACAAACACTCCATTTTGGTGCTATTTTATTACGGACAGTTGTATGACAGATTGGCAGCTCATCTAATACTCATCTCCTAAGTTTCCAATTTAAAAGTTGTTTTGTTCAATTCAGATCCCGCATTGTCTTCAAATTTATAAATTATTTATTTTATTTCTACATATATAGTTTTACCGTGGAAAGTTTATTTAGGAAATTTTTTTGCATAATGTCAGTCTTGAATATGAATTATGAAGTTAATATAGAGACTATAGAGAGATCGAATCTAGTAACAATGTGAGAGGTAAGAAGAGTTAATATTTGATTTTATAACCATGTATGGGTGATTAAGATTGTTTTACTTAGAAATAATCTTGACCATCCATTTATGGTTGTATGGTCAAGGATTACTTTCTCTCGTTAAGAGCATGCTCACACCTAATATACTCCTTATGTGTGTGTGTCATACTCGTGTCCTCCAATTTTTAGCATTTGCTGTACCCGTGTCATGCTTCATGTCAGTTATCGGTGTTTGTGTTTCATAGCACGAAAGGGTTTTCCTTGCCTTACCTTCTCCCTTATAATTTTGGAATTTAGCCCCCCCTCCTTACCACAAAAGTCTGAGGCTGTTTAAACTGTTTATTTTGTTGCACTAGAGTAGACAGTACTAGTTACTATTACACTTTTTTCCTGTCAATTTGGTAAAACAAAGTCGGTTAGATGTACTCTAGTGCCTGTTAGCATCGCTAAATTTCATTCATTCTTCAAGACTTCAACTTCGGACACTGAGGTGAAAATTTCGCACATAACATATTTCTATGAAATGGCTAGACATCATATAATAGTGCTTCCGAATTTCACTGAGTGCATATTAACTTATTTTTCTTGATTGATATTCCAATACCTGTTACAGCCTAGAGTGGGAGGATAAATAGAATGTTTAAACTTTGGAGTTTGAATTTTAAATATGAAAAAATGGTACAGTAACATATAATTGCAAATTTAGTTTTTTATTTTTTATGTCTAACTAGATGTGTTTTGTTTCAGAGCCATGCTATGTTGCTTTTCATGACAACGAGTGGGGAGTTCCTGTGCATGATGACAGGTACGTGGGCTTGCTTCGTTCAGGGTATAGTCTTTTGTTTTGTTTTCAATTTCTTGGTTGAAACTGTCACAATCCGGAAATTTGGTTTTTGCAGGAAACTGTTTGAGGTGCTCAGCTTCTCTGGAGCCTTGGCTGAGCTTTCGTGGCCTACTATTCTTAACAAAAGGCAGCTATTTCGGTACTGATATATTGTTCTTTTAAATATATTATCTTGATTTAAATATGTTATTGGCATATTAGACATACACATCAGAAAAGGTTGCTCATTAAATAATTGGCTCATTATATTTCCTTTCTGTGCTTCATTTTGTTTTTTATTGATTCAGAAAATCTTGTGTGTGGAATATGCACTAAAAATGTTTGGGATGTAGTTTGGATTAACTGTTCTAGCGTATTCATGAACACAGGGAAGTCTTTTTGGACTTTGATCCTAGTGCTGTTTCTAGAATGAATGAGAAAAAGATAGCTGCACCAGGAAGTCCTGCGACCGCATTGCTATCAGAACTCAGGTTGCGATCAATAATTGAAAATGCACGTCAGATGTGTAAGGTAAACCTCTGCTCTTTTTATTTTTCTACTCGTGTGTAAAACTTTCAATTTCAATTTCTTTAAATTTTTTTTCTGAATCAAAAGGCTCTTGCTGAAGTGAAGCAATTCACACACTTACCTTACTTTTCAAACTTTTCTGCTACCTACCTTGGAAAATATTAAGAAAAACGAAATAAACCTGCTTCCTGACCCACAGACGAATATTATGAAAAGAAGACTTGGGATAAAGAAAGACAAAAATTCTCAAATCAACTTGTTTTAAGGGGCGGTGGTATCATGATCCTTTTTGTTTAGTTTATAAGTGTCAAACAGTGTGGGCATTACTTATGTGGTCTTTTTAACTACTTTTTTTCCATTGCTACACAGGTAATTGAAGAGTTTGGGTCTTTTGACACATTTATTTGGAACTTTGTTAACCACAAGCCTATAGTGAGCCAGTTCAGGTACCCACGCCAGGTACCTGTGAAATCTCCAAAAGCTGAAGTCATAAGTAAAGACCTTGTGAGGAGAGGTTTCAGGAGTGTTGGACCAACAGTCATCTATACTTTCATGCAAGTGGCTGGCCTAACAAATGACCACCTTATCAGTTGCTTCAGATTCAAGGAGTGTACCTCCAATGCAGAACCAATGGCCAATGAAAGCTCCCTCAACTCTAAGGTCAAAGAGAAGGCAAAGGACGAGCCAACCGAGGTGGGCCTGTTGCTGGCTGTGAACAAAATGAATTTCACCTCTAAGTAGTTCTACAATGGCTTTCATTAAAATGATCATATCAAGTAGTTGTAAGGGGAGATGAGTAGATTGTGGAGTGTACAAAATCGATACATATGTGAATGAAATAGCCATAAGGCAGTTAGTTGTATTTCAAGAGAAAAATGAGTAAATGACCTTTGGCATTTCTTCAAGTTCTTGTGTATTAAAGATATATTAAGTAGCCATAGTTGCAATTGTCCACCCTTTCCCTTTGTTTTATTTTGTGGCCATGAATTGTTTCCTTTTAGGTCTTTACCCTATGATTGGGACCAGACTACTCCCCTTGAGATTTTTTCTTCACGTTGGCACTTTGCTTTCCAAGTCTTCGCCGTCTTACCGTCAACTATGCCCGGCATTACCTACTTGGTCAGTGGTCATCTAGGTACAGTGTTGGACTTTTTTTAACTATTGTTTGAACACTTCAGGATTGTTTGCAGTACCTATTACTCTACCCACTACCTAATTTCAGGAAATCAGAGTTAAAATATTGCCTTGGTAAGCTCAACTTTCACTCGGAAGTCTCAAAATCACGTTTGAAATCCTTGTAACCCAAAATAATTCTTTACCATATTTTATTCAATTCTGAAACCCTCAATAGTTTCATCCTAAGAGGTGGTTTTTGCTTACAATAAACAATCATTCTCATTTGTATAACATGGACTACGCGAAATTGTATTCAATGACCTTTTATAGAAAACTAGACGCACTGTGATACGAGAATTATATGATCAATTTAAAGGAGTCTAAAACTGAATCAACTTCAAATTCAATTATTAGGAATCACTACTAAAAAATATCAATCATAGTCCAAAACTCTAATCATGCAGATTTTCTTTTTTCATTCTTCCATGTTTTGAGTTACAAACTATCTCTTACAATACTTGATCCACGTATAACATAATTTCTCGAAATAAAATTCTAAAACTAGTACTAGGATCCTGAGTCTGTACAGTTAAACATTGAGTGGTGGAAGAATAAAGAGTAGAAATCCAAAATCCGTAAAGATGCACTGTATGAAATATCTCAAGAGAAAGTTTGCTGCAACCTACTCGGAGGTATCCTAGATATATTGGCCAAAAAAGGCTTGCTAAGAGCTTGATTCTCTGTTGTTTAATCAGCTCAACATGCTATCCTTAGTGGAACTTTATTTCCACTTGAAGGATCAAAGATGTCCCAGCCTTCCATGTTGTATTTACATAGAGAGATCCTATGCTCTAAAGAATGATCTCTATTTTATGGAATATACTTAAACAATTGGCACTAAATTGGCAACATTAACCAAATTTCCATTTAATTATTGTGCAACAATCTTCCTGAGATGGCAGCAACAAGTGCTGCTCTGAAATTAGGATCCGTGGTCAAAGAAGTTGCCATCTGTTCCACCAAAACCTGCTGTACTTTAGGTGAATCTACTTTAGTTTTCGTGCTCTTGGAATCGTTGCTGCTGCCCTTAGATTTAGTCAAGTCAAGGGTAACAAGTGTTGGAGTTGCAGTGCTGAGAGATGCTGAACAAGGCAATGAAGCAAGGGTCACACTACGGCCAGAACCTGATGTTGCCTCCATTTGGGAAGAAGCTTGGGGATGATTGTGCTCCCCTTCATAAGTAGCCACCAGAACAGATTGATCATCCACACTTCTTTGCACCTGAATAACCACAAAAAGAAACAAAGCAAAACCAACTTAGCTCAAGACCAGTTCCTTACTGCCATGTGAATAACTAGTTCCTACTTATATTTGTGTATCTATATTTACCTTCTTTTTGACAGGGCAACTTGGAGCAAAAGAGCATTTGAAATATGCTCTTGGACAAGGGTTATCTCTGGTCACCTTTTGCCCATATTTCCTCCACTGGTATCCATCTTTCACAATCTGAAACCACATACAATGAGAAACCTGTCAAACAGTTACTCCTAAATATTCTATGCTATTTGCTATGCCTAATAATAGTGAATGAATGGGAGAGTGTAAAGAGTCTTACAAGGGTAGTGTCAGATGCTTCGGTCCTGACATAAACTCTCGAAATTTTTGGTTTGATGGTTTCTTCCCTCGGTTTCTTGCAAGATTCTTCATCAGTGGAGCTGCTCTCGGAGTTTCCATTGTTAGTGCCCATCACACAAATACTATTGTTGTTGTTGCTGCTTTCAGACTTCCTTTTCTTTGATGTTGGACTGCTCTCTTTTTCACCATTTTTCCTCGTATATTCCATCAAATGCCTCCGTAAAGTGTTGTAGTTCTCACACACCACCGCAAGCATTTCACCCAACTTCTTGTTTTCTGCTGTCACCCGCTTCAGTTCCGCCTCCAAGTCACTAGTAGACTGAAATGTCGCCAATACCATTATCCATGTCAGAACCATTCATACAATTCGTATCTTTGGCTCCGGGAACATCATTCAAATATGTACTTTCAATTTTTGGAATCTGGGTCTTTATATTTTTACTTCTAATTTATAAATTTGACACCTTTTTTAATCTGTTTCTTGCTTTCAAAACTCCATAAGATCACAGTTTCGTTTATTAGAAATGTAAACATGTCCTCAAAGTAACTATTCCAAAATAGGATCTTGAAGGAAGTTAAAACAGAAACAACTAACCTCTTCTTCCACGTTAAACTTGGGCATTCCCAACGAAAAAAGCTTGCTTTCTACCTCCTTCTGAAACCAACACACGACAATGAATGAGCTACTTCCATATATATCAAACTACAATCTGAAAGAAAGCTTTTTCCCACAAGAGCTTCTTCTGGGAATGGCCAAAGAAGAATCTTTGTTTTTATATATACTCACGGGAACTTCTTCATGAACTCTGAGTGGATTAATGTTGAGATCCAAGGAAGTGTCAATCCATGATGAACAATCCATCTGCAACAAAACTCAAACAAGTAGCAAAAGCTGTTGCTGAAATCTAAGCAATCCAAGTGGTGTTTTTTCTTTGTTTCTAGTTTAGTGTATTGGAAGGAGATAAATGGCTAAAGTTTCAGAAAGTGGAAGGAAGATAAAGCATATATATAGAGCAGGTAGCGGAGGCAGCACTATAGGAACTCAAGTTGAAGAAGGAAACTGAGTGGAAACAGACACATGCGAAATAATAAGCCACTTGCTTGGCCCCAATATTAATTAACCATGAAGCTGTTCTGTTCCTGTACTTTTTTTTTTTCTTTGTTTTGTTTCTATTTTTAACACAGAGTGACTAGTACTAGAAGCAGAAGAGATAAGAACGTGTGGATCCATTTGCTATTTTCAAATTAAAATATTATATATATGACTCCTGTGAATTCTTCCTGCGGAAATCAAATTTCCAAGTCAAACCACACCTCTTCATCAAATCAATTCATAATAAATTGTGGGTTCAAGTGGGCCAATGTGTCACCTGAACTTGATTACGATTTCTGCATAAGTACTCTGTATTTATTTCAATTTCTTACTCTGTTACTTAACTATTTTTTCTCAAAATAGGTCCAAATAAAAACCCAATTGAATTTCTCTATGTTTCTTTTATCTAGAGTTTAAAATATAATTTTTTTTATCTTTTTTCATAATATAGAAAGAGGAAACATTGAAAAGAGAAGTGTGTTGACGGAAGGAAGTGTTTTGTCGATTGGGTTTGTTATCTTAATCGTTTTGAGGTAGAGGGGGTGCTCTGTATGTGGCCCCTGCTTTCTCTGTTTTCACTTTAGCCATTTCAAGCATTTTCCACGTTCCATCTATTTTTTTATTTACTTTCTATCTATCTTCTGAGCCCCACATCGACACTTTTGCCACACAATCTTTAGGGGGCTAAGAAGTAGAGGACTTTCCAATATCCCAGTCCAAAAACTCAAGCTAAAAGTTATGTTCCTGTCACTTCAAAAAAATTCATCCCTCTATTTTCTAAAATAATAATAACTTCTCATTTTTTTTCAATATTATTTATGATTTTTGGGAAATTAATAAATATAATTTTCTAGAACAGTAAGAGTCTAAATGATAAATGAATAATTAATGTAAATGATAGATGAAACCAAATTCACATTTTTTTTTCATACCTTGAATCGGGTCTATGTGGACACCCAGGCTAATAAGTGCGCACATATTTAAATCATTTTGTTAATATATATTTTACTTTTTTATACAGATCATATCATTTAGTATATTCGTTCTTTTCTAACAATTTTTTTATAATTAAGTTGCTTTCTCACTTACATTAATATTTTTATTTAGATCATGGTATATCGTCATTTGCTATTTGACACAATTCCAAATTGCATTTCTCGCCACGTATAAGACTGCATATTTCATTGGTTGATGCTATATCTGATTATTGGTTGAATTCAATTGAATCTAGACTTGAAAATTTGATCTGACCAAAATCAAAAACTAATATTTTCAGGTTGTATATAATCCATATTATTTTTCTCGGATATTCAATTTTTGCGGCCAAACAAAATTTTGAATCTATTGGAAGTGATTTTAAGTTTGGCCTCAAATTTAACATTTGGTATGTAATGTGTGACACTTGCAAGAAAACTTGTCAAATTGTAACACCTACTTTTGTTAAATGAATACTCATGAGTTTTAGATATTCAACAATATTGAACTTGTTGTGATTGAAGTAAAATTCATTTATTTTTGTAGATATTCAACAATATTATAGCATTTTTTCTTAATTATGAAAACAATTTTTGAATGGATAAGAATAATAAACCGTAAATGGACAAGATGTAAAAAAAGTAGAAACATGAGCGTCAAATCAAAAAGTGTTTTTACTTTTTTTGATAGAAATGACTTTGTAAATAAGGATATATTTGACCTTTCACTAATTAATATGACAATTAGTCACAACATACACCAAGTCATGTTTCGGGTGCGTCTTAATTAAGTAAGGTAAGTCCTCCACTTTCTAAAGAATGCTTTAGAAAAAGGTAACCCCCGAAAAAAAAATTATATAACTAATAACAACTTTAAATCATGTTTAAATTAACAAAAACCATTCACTGACAGCATTGGTGATGATATAAAGATGTTAATAATAACAAATTGGCTGTTAATAATATATAACTGATTTTATTTTAAAAGAGGTTCATAGGATAAATGGAATAAAAAGAGTGAAAAGTGAGAGACGTGTGAGAAAGTGGAGAGACCCAGTGATGGACCATGACCAAATTAACAATGAACCACGTCACCTATTCAGACAATAAGTCAATCCATTGAATTGAAGCCAGAAAACCAAAATCCAGAATTTTCTTATTTCTGCCATGTCCACGTCCATTTAATTACAGCACCCAATTATAGACAATTACTCCTTTGAATTCAAACCCTTCTGGTCTTCCTTCTCCACACATGCCCTTGAAAAACACTATGCTTTGGTTTCCAAGTAGATACTGTGTGTAGCATTTGGGTTTTGAAATGAAAGCTAAAATGGAAGGAAGAATCACACGTTATTTGACTTGAGAGCGACTCTATAAATTCATGTGTGACTTTGTCAACTTATGTCGGCTGTTTCATTCATTCCCTCATCTAAAAATCTCATTATTTATTTATTGAGAAAATTACTTTTTATTCAAAAAGTAAAAAAAAAAAAACATAAACTGGTAAATATTTTACTGATAAAGAATCACACAAACAACAAAATTTTGGTATTTAAAATCTCTATGCTAATGACGAATTAAGATTCTTATGTTGTGATTTAAATTGTCATGTTTTTATTTTTTCAACTTTTGTTAATTTATTTTATTCTTTAACAAGTCCTCCAACTAGCATTTTTTACTCCGCCCCTAATGCAGCTCACGTAGCTAAAGAACGGTGTTTTTATTCTAGAAGAAGTGTTGAAGAAATCAGCATGTTTCTCACACCTTGGATAAGGACCATAGTGTGTGAATATTGAAACACTAAGTACTCATAACATTATTTTATTCGACAAATGAATCTGAATTAGAACTGTGCAAATTGCTCATGTGGAAAATGGGGTAATGATGTATATAGGTTTAGGTATTTATTCATCTTGTTACTCTGACTCGTACACTAACGTAGCAAACATAATTTTTCCATGGTGCGTATTGAGAAATATAAATGTCAATTTATTTTTGAAGAAATGATATTTATGTATGGTTATAGTTCAAAGTTTTTCTTATAATATTTTAAATCAATCCAAAATAAAAGTTAAGCTTTCTCACGAGAGTCTCTTAATTTCTCTAAAATTCAGAAACATTATAAGTCGTGAGTATCTACTTAATTTTTCATAATTCAAATAAGTATAAAATTAAACATTTGAATATATAATTAGATTCAGCACATAGAACACATCTGACAATTTGAACTTCAGTCAATTACCCAAGGGTCCATACATAATCTTATAAATAAGATGTTATTCTGATTTTATCTATCTACCAATATTCGAACCCTTAACTGATGTCAGAATATTTACATCAATCCTCTTAACACTAAAAACATAATCACGAAGAAAAGAATCACTATAAGAACTTAAAATTAATGAAAACCGACCGAAAACTTAACTATTATCTAGACTAACTAGTTTTACAAAAATATAATATTTGATATTAAAAACATGGTTTCAATATTCATGGTATCAATTTTTATCTTGTTAGAACACATTTGTTTATTTCTTGGATTAGCTAATAAGTAACATGAAAACTAATTAAATTTTTATTTTAGAAGTATATTTATTCAATTGAGGTGTTTGGGAACAGACTATAAATGAAATTTCTTTACATTGAGAGAGAAGAAAAAAAAAAAAAAATGGACAAAGTGAAGGGTTTGATAAAGTCATAATAAGTGGTGTGAAAAGGAACCTGAGTGGGAACAAAATATTGAAGGCTTAAAATTAGGTCTACAGCATTTACATTACATTCAGTTAACCTACTTATGTCTCGTTGGTTTCAGGGTTAGGTTGACCAATACTCCACCACATGCATGAATAAATAATTAACTAATCATTGAAATTCAAATTCCATGAGTCTTCTTATTCTCAGCATATTTTCGTCTTATTCTAATCTTCATTTTCCTTTTGGTTGGTAAATGGCATAAAATTGCCTTATTTGCTATACAACCTAGTTAGGGCGGCTAAAGTTTCAAGTTCTCTCCACTAAATAATGCTAATTTCACTTAATTAAACAGTTCAACTGTATAATAAATAAGCATGGAGTAATAGAACTGTTAATTTTGTATAGATTAAAATACCACTAAAATCAGCAACCAGATTAAAATAAAATTAATCTAACTTGTTCTCTCGTACGGGTACATATTTTTGAAGCATATAAATAGCCCAGTAGATTATAAGTTTTGAGCTTAATAGTCAATACTAATATTGTCAGATAAGTGGGTCCGTTTCATGGTTTTAAATTATGAACAACCAACCCCTAAATAAGTATAATTAATAAAATAATTATTTGTATCTAAAATTCAGTATATCTAACAACTAACAATTGAATATTTGATGAAGTTATGTTTTCTATAAATAATTATTAGTTAATATATGATTCATTAAAACAATAATTAATTAAAATTATTGTCCTGAATATAGTTGGTTTAAAAGAAATTAATGAAAAGATAGAGTAGCTCATATTTGTGTTGGTTATATTGTTTTGCTATTTTTTTTTCCTTTTGCTGGTGCAATCAGTTAATTAACAATGAAAATTTTGATTGAGATTTATTTGGGTTTTACTAGGTTCAAGTTTGCAAATTTTTGAGAATTATTTTGAAGTTTGAGTAACAACTGAATCTGTTTATTTAGTTTAGTATCCTTTTAACCAGTTTTCCATCTACACTTTGGAGAAAAAATTAATATAGATTTATAAAATATATGATGTGATGACAGGAAAGAGATATAAAGAAGAATAAAGCCTCTTTTAGGTCCACGAATGGATACAAATGAATAGGCCTTCTTTTAAATGACAAATTCTTCCTGCAACCTAATATCTTCTTTCTGTATTCTAATATAAATTTTTAATTCCACAACTGACCCTATCTAGTTTATATAGGAAAAAAATAAGAACCGGATGGTATTCCTATCCAGTTCACATTTCAAAAAAAAATGATAACCGGATGACACCCTCATCCGGTTGTCATTTCAAAATAAAATGACAACCGGATGACACTCTCATCCGGTTGTCATTTAAAAAAAATTCATTTTATTTGGAAATGACAACCGGATGACATACTTATCCGGTTGTCATTTTGATTTTGAAATGACAACCGGATGGGGCTGCCATCCGGTTCTCATTTCCAAATCAAAATGAGAACCGGATGGAACCCATCCGGTTCTCATATATCAAATCGAAAAATTGTTCTGTTCGTCGTCGACAAGGCCTAAACCCCAAATCAACTACTCTAATCAGCAATATCACTTACTAATTGCTAATAAACACCAAAAATTACTTACTTATTGCTTGTTTTAAGGATTAATCAAAGATTTAGAAACAGATGTTAAAATAAAACCCAAATGGGATGTCATCCGGTTTTCTCTTTTTTACGTTGTGAACCGGATGGGTGTGCTGGGATATTTATGAAATTAAAATATTTGTATTAGGGTGCAGGAAGCGTGTATGTGGGTGCAGGAAGAATTTGTCCTTTTAAATTTGAGCTATGACTGCTTCTTCCTGCACCTCCATATCATCTTCCTGCACCTCCATAATTTTCAAAATTCCAATAATAGACATGAGGAAATTACAAATTTAACCCTGCTGCTATAAAAGAAGGTTTTCCAT
>Ga0099825_1002863_pt1 | contig 23059 bp, 6 predicted proteins | sample SiratroredBW_FD_76838 | JGI IMG/M metagenome (GOLD analysis project Ga0099825, IMG submission 76838) | Root nodule microbial communities of legume samples collected from California, USA - Siratro red BW | ecosystem: Host-associated > Plants > Roots > Nodule | place: USA: California | collected... | reverse complement strand
TATATATATATATATATTAAGTTTTAGTTGTCTTTAATAAAGAAAATTATTAAAAAATTAAAATAAGATAACTAAACAACAATGGACGTAACATGGTTAAGATTAAATTTCTTCATTCAAACTTTTATTATATCACCTTAAATTATCTTTGTATAAACATTTTTTTTATGTACCTTTATTGTTATATTGATAAAAATCATTAACTATTGATTTTTTAATAATTATATTCTAAACTTTCTTATAAAATAATAATAATTAAGTATATCACAATAGTTCTTACATTAAGAAAAGTAACATAAAACAACTCATGAGTAAAAATATATTCTTAAGCATTTAACTCGTAAGGTAATTCTATATGTAAAATAGAATTACTTTTCAACAACATTCTAATTTAAAGTTCAACCACGATTTTCAACCACAATAAAATAAAATAGGATAGATTTGTTTCAACATCTTTCTTATTTAAATTTCAAGTCATTACAACTACATATATTAAAAAATAACAAAATATATAAATTTATATTTTAATTCTAAAAAGCATGAAATTAATCTCATTTTTAAATACTTATGAACGTCTAAACTTGCTATGTATCTTATATATACTAATATATTCTTAATTTTAGTTTCCCATTTCCAAACAAACTTTAATAACACATTTACAATATTGAAAACAACTTCAATAACACATTCTCATCAACACAGTTAATAACACAAAATTGTACATATTTACATAAACGTTACAATTTAAAATAATAATTATAGGTAGTTTATGCTACCTCGAGGTACCTTGTTTTACAAGAAAAAATATTCGTTGTAATTAAAAACTTCCATATGAGAAATCTCTAACTTATAAAATCAAATCTTCCACTTATTAGGTTATTTTGATATATCTTCCATTGTCCTTTTAAGTGTGAAATCCGATAATGAAAAAGTTTAGAAATTAAACTTAAAAATAATACAAAATATATAAAATTTTGAAGAGATAATTTTTTTTATAATAAATATAAATAAAATGTTTTAAATTTGTTTATAGTTCATTTTTCAAAAAACATTATCTAATAGTTTAAAATTCTATTATTTAATCATAAAAATAGATCATGAAGTATAGTTTTTTCAATAATTAACAACTTATTTGTATATATTTACTATAAAACAAAACATTTTTTTTTATAAATCACATTTAAAGTATTACTATAAAATAGTACACACATTGTAATAGTTCTTGATGTGACCTTCCATGGTATAACAATTTTATTTTAATTATACTTTTTACAACTAAAATTACATGACCCTATGGAGTGGGCATGGAGAAAATGGAAGCCCAATTTTTTTTTTCTTGTTCTCTTTTTGCAAAAGGAAAATGCTTTTTGAGAACATAGGTCCAAGAAAAAAGTTGTGTTGTGGTTGATGAGGGGCACTTCATTTTCATAAAATGAATCTCAGAAATTGCTTTTGAAACTTCCGAAATTATTTTCTTCACTTTCTCATTATAGTTAAAGATAAAAATAATCTTTTAAAACTTTTACATCTCCTAAGAAGTACTTATCAAAATATATTTAAAATTTTCCTGGTTACAGAGAAAATATTAACGAAAAATATGTTTTAAAATAAAAATTCTGAAATATAATTCAGAAAGTATGGTTTAAAATTATTTTTTTGACCATTTCAAATTATTCACTCTCACATACCTCATAAGACTTATCATTACACAATAAAAATTTTCAAAATAATTTATAGTCCAAAAGTATAAAAGTTAGAACTTGGCCTTTATCAAGGGACTCCGTGGCCTAATGTGATAAACAAGAAAGATCCACGAAATAAATTTTATTTTGAAGTGATTGACAATAATTGATTTAAAATAATTATATAATTAGTTCTGAATTATTGTAATATATTTTTTTAGATCGTGTAAATATTTTAAAAATTTGTTATTATATTAGATAAAAATGTGTTTGAAGAAAAATATTGAAAAGAGAAAAAGTTTAGATCATGAGTGAAGCACTCTTATTTTATGTTTACAATTTTTAAAATGGTTTATTCCAATTAAAATTATTCGAATCAAAATACACGTTTAAAATAGAAAAAAGGAGGTATTAAAGATGTTTAAATGAATGAATGAGAAACTTTCTTATTTTTAGTTACAGTATATGAATTATAATTTCAACAAAAAAAAAAACTTAATGATAATTTGCTTAAAATTGTGATAAAAGTTTGATAGCTTATTTTTGTTGTTAGCTCTCATCATATTCATATTTTTTTCTACAACAATTAATTAATTTAATCATAAAATTAAATATTGAAGATAATTTTATATTTTACATATCATTATAACAAATTTAAATACATAAATGAAACAATAAATTCATAACATACATACATATATATATATATATATATATATATATATATATATATATATATATATAATTCACAATTGTATGTATGATAAATATATTAACTTTTATAATAATTATCTAAAATCCATAAGAAAATTTTATTAGTTCGACGTTTAAAACTTTTACATTAATTAAACTCTAAGTATAATAATCACAAATTGTACATATAATTAAAGTTTAGTAGTGTTTTTAATTTCAGAAACCTGAAGTGAATCTGTTTTTGATGCATTAGATTTTTTTTTTTTAAATATCTTTTTTCACAAATTTAGATTTTATTTTTTAAACATGAAATTTTAAAATAATATTTTTTTTTTCAAAATTATTCAGTTTTTTCAAAATTAAATTGAAGAAAAAAATTAAGACTGTTATTCTTTAAAAATGGAAAAATATAACAGGACCTATCTAAATTTTGATTAACTAAAGATTAATCAATTTTTGTAAATATTAAATCTTTCACAAGATAAAGAAACAGAATAGTATAAATACACCAATAAAGAACCTGCGAGGGAAAAAAATATTCACTTTTGTATATGCAACATTTGATCTTTCGTGTGTTAAACACAAATCCACGAATTCGAGTACCGTGACACCGCTTGTTACCTTGAATCTCACGAAGAAGTTGTGTTCCTTCCCACCCCAACAACCCACGGAAAAACCTTAAATCGCACGTTGGAACTGAAACCCCTTTTTGTTTTTTTGCCTCAGATTAGAGCAACAAAAGGGTCGCATTCAATTTTTTTCATGTGAATTCTCAGAACAATGTCTGGGTTGGAAGAATTGAGGAAAAAGCTTGCACCTTTATTCGATGCCGAGAAGGGTTTCTCGTCAAGTTCAACCTTGGACCCCTGTGATTCTTACACAGTAATCCTCTCCCCTCACTACTGTCCAGTGTTTGTTCTTAATTTTATTGAAATGGGTATCAATGATTTTGTCAAATTTTGATTCTTTTTTGTTATTGTGTTTTTGGGTTTTGGTTGATTGGTTCAATTGAGAAGTTTTCGGATGGTGGAACTGTGAACTTGTTGAGTAGATCATATGGGGTGTACAATATCAACGAGCTTGGGTTGCAGAAGTGCACATCATCGTGGTCTTTGGATGAAACTGATCACAGTGAGAAAACGTACAAATGTGCTTCCCAAGAAATGAGAATTTTTGGAGCAATTGGTAGTGGTGCCAGTAGTGTTGTGCAGAGAGCCATGCATATACCAACACATAGGATTCTGGCTCTGAAGAAGATCAATATCTTTGAGAAGGTAGGAAGCATTATTCCTGCACTTGATTCTTGTGGTTTTTCATTATAAAACTCATGTGGGTTACTTGTGGTTACTAATTTAATTTGAATCTCATTGGAAACAGTGACACTTTGTTATGACAATGTTTGTTGTTATCACCTGTTTGCTTGATGTTTGTAATTGTTTGTGCCAATCAGGAGAAAAGGCAGCAACTCCTCACTGAGATAAGGACATTATGTGAAGCACCTTGTTATGAGGGTCTTGTGGAATTTCATGGAGCATTTTACACCCCAGATTCTGGACAGATAAGCATAGCTTTGGAGTATATGGATGGAGGATCACTTGCAGATATCTTGCGAATGCATAGAAGGATACCTGAACCTATTCTATCATTCATGTTTCAGAAGCTCCTACACGTAGGAAAATAATATTGTATTTTTCCTTTTCAGTTTTTGCTTTCAGAAAAAAGACTAAGATATGTAACTCTTGATCTTTTATCTTTTGGAAGGGTCTAAGCTATCTGCATGGAGTCAGACATCTAGTTCACAGAGACATAAAGCCTGCCAATCTATTGGTGAATTTGAAGGGAGAGCCAAAAATTACTGATTTTGGTATTAGTGCTGGCTTAGAGAATTCAGTGGCAATGGTCAGTATATTCTCTGTCTCGTATGTTGTCATGTGTTGCTTCCATAGAATTGTTTGCAAATGTGAATAATTTGTTTGTTTGGTCGTGTTATTACAACCATGTTGTGAAGTTCTTGTTCATAAAAAAAACAAATTTGCTCCTTTGCAGTGTGCTACATTTGTTGGAACTGTTACATACATGTCTCCTGAGAGGATTCGAAATGAAAGCTATTCTTATCCTGCGGATATCTGGAGCCTTGGTCTTGCTCTTCTAGAATGTGGGACTGGAGAATTCCCATATACAGCTAATGAAGGTCCTGTGAATCTTATGTTGCAGGTGTGTGTGCAATGCATTCTGATGTTTTCTGTTTCCTTTTGTCTAATTGAATGTAAATGTTTGTATGAGAAGAATATCCTCTTGGCCATTTTATTTACATGCCTTTTTCTCATCACTTGTCACCTGAGATAATAACATTAATCACACAAAAGGAAACAAAGTATATATAATTTAGCTTTGTAATAATTAAGAAATGTACTTTAAGCTTAACTCAACCTTATAAAACTGACTTGTAAGGTGAGGTTTGCATCTACTTATAAAAGGCCTTATCTCTAGTCGATATGCGATCTTCAACCCCTCTTCCCCCCTCACGCTGAGACTTTCTAACTTGTGCATAGGACTATAAATTAAGGATAACCCGATAGGCTCAACAACCTTGTTAGAATAAATTCTGAAATGATTTTAATATCATTTTAAGAAGTGAACTTTAAGCCTAACTGTAATAGTACTATAAATTCTAGATAATTGTGATGATTCATATCAAGTGTTGTAAGGCATACAACGTAACTATAAATTTCAGATAATTGTGATGATTCATATCAAGTGTTGTAAGGCATACAACGTAATACATGTGCTGTATGGCTATTCCGTTTGAGTAACTAATGTGATTTCACTCATGTACTTCTCTTTGCAATTAATGATACTTAATTTTGTGACAGATCCTTGATGATCCATCACCATCACCATCAAAAAACAAGTTTTCACCAGAATTCTGCTCCTTTGTTGATGCTTGCCTACAAAAGGATCCAGACGCTAGGCCAACAGCAGAGCAGGTGAGATAAATGAGAAAAACCTTAATGTGATAAACCATACTTTCTAGCATCTATGCTATGCAATTTTGTGGCTGTCGAAGCTGAATGTTTTGTTTCACTTTACCCAAAACATAAACTTTTGGTGATCATGCATTATACTTTACTATCTTTCTGAATTTGCATATTTTCCTGGTGGATAATAGATTGTTTTCTCTAGAATGTGATACAGCTTACCAAGTCAATCTTATATTTAGACGCTTTATTGGATATATCCTGAAGTTGATGATTCTTTGTTGTCCTAGTGCAGCTACTTTTGCACCCCTTTATCACAAAGTATGAGAATGACAAGGTAGATTTAGCCGGATTTGTTCGAAGCGTTTTCGATCCTACACAAAGAATGAAGGACTTGGCTGATGTAAGTAGCTGCCAAATTTCATCTCTGTATTATTTAAACTGGCATGCTTATTTTATTCCATAGTTGTGTGACTAAAAAACATGAAACAATTAGTGGCCATTATTCAGTGTGAAGAAGTTTTGCTTTTCACTGGTTGCTTAATGATAATATGAGATAAAGTTTGTAATGCTCATTTCAGGCCTTCTTGCAAACTTTCTAAATGAAATTACAAGCTCTTTTTCCCCCAAGCATCGTTTGAATTAACCTTAAAGAAAATTAGAATTTCATTTCCTTGTTATGCATGGATAATGTTCTTGCTGTGTTCACTGTTTATGTCAATATTTTAGAGATTTAGATAGGCTGCAATTGATACTTAATGTCAAAATATTTCTTTTGACTTTGCATTTTTCCTCTACAGATGTTGACAATACATTATTACTTGCTATTTGATGGACCTGATGATCTGTGGCAACATACAAGGAACTTATATAACGAAACCTCGATTTTCAGGTATGTTTTTATTTCTGCATCATGAAGATGGAATTTGTAACACTTTACTCTTCTTATACTATGATTAAGAAAAATACAATATAAACAATTTGCATGAAAGCAACTTTCTGCTGTAAGTGTAGCAATTTGTATTAACTTACCTATGTTATGCCTAAGAAATGGAACATAGTTGAGTAAAATTGATGTCTGGAATTTCCATTTGTTCTAGTCGCTGAGGTTTTTATCATCGTTCTTGACTAGCCCAATTAAAAGATGATCTTTTTGTTTCCTAGTATCACATTTTTATGCTTTTCTGATTAAGCATTCAAGTAGTGAGTTGAAATGGAATTCTGTTATTTTTAATAATCTTGGTATTAAATCTTCAACAAATTAACCAAAAAACGACATAATTGAATGTTTATTAAGAGTGTCAATTTACATAGGCGGTAGTATTGATAGTTAAATTGGGCTCCTGAATTGGGCCTTTTCTAATAGATGCATATTAATAGATTACTTTTCGCACCTCCTTTATTTGGGCCTAAAATACACTCCTTGGCCCATAGGGATCACCATTGTATAAAGGGCATGTTCAAATTAAGTAGATTATGGTTAATGATTGTAGAATATTAAAAATGGATTATGACATTTTGTTAACTTGATTCAATGGTTTTCTCAAGACCTCAATCACTAACAACAACATTACCCTTCTACATTATGTAGTTTCTCTGGAAAAGAACACTGTGGCCCAAATAACATCTTTACATCTCTATCAAGTATTAGAGCTACACTGGTTGGTGAGTGGCCTCCTGAAAAGTTGGTGCATGTTGTTGAGAAGCTTCAATGCCGTGCTCATGGTGAAGATGGAGTTGCAATCAGAGTTTCAGGATCCTTTATGATTGGAAATCAGTTCCTGATATGTGGAGATGGCATTCAAGTTGAGGGGTTGCCAAACTTCAAGGATCTTGGAATTGATATTGCTACCAAAAGAATGGGCACATTTCATGAACAATTCATAGTGGAACCAACAAGCCTTATTGGATGCTATTCCATTGTGAAACAAGAGCTATACATTAATCAGTAATGTTATATTAAGAATTCAACACACTTCACATTTCATAGAATCTGGTCTCCCACGTGTAAAATATACGAATTTGTCTTGTATCTATGTTCTGAAAAATTGTTGATAGTGATATGATGAATTCATTTAATTTTAATGTGATCTTGTTTCAGCTACTCTAGAACTTCCTTTGCACCTTTTTATAAGTAGTTTTAGAAGAAAGTTTTACTCTTAGTTATGTGATGTTTTAATGTCTAATATGTTAATTATTATTTGACTGTAAAACAAGCACTTTTTTTTTATTTTGGTTTTTATTAAAAAACTGTTTTTTATTTTTATAAATTTTTTAAATCATTACTTTTAGTCTTTATAAAATAAGGTAATTTTGATTCTAGTATCTTATTTTTTTTAAGGATGTTACAATAAATCAATGAATCACAGATTTTTGAACACACTATTTTTACATCGACGGTAAAGTATTTAATTTTCCTCCATATTAGATTAACATGTGCTATATAAAATCCTTAAAATAAAATAAGGGGTGATCTTATTCTTTTTTAACTTTTTCTTTATAAAGGTCAAATTCAATGTAAAATAAAATACTCTTCTTAACTTTCTTTTATTGTCGAAAAATTTCCTTAAATTTTTAAACAATACATGACGATAATAAATGCTCTTCACTTTTCATAGTAACTTGACCAAGAACTTGCCCTCATTAGTGTGTGCAAGCAACAAAGCCCAAATTTTAAGTAACACTTATTACTTTTTTTTATCTCACTTTTTATCAGACTATAATTTATTATATTTATTAATAAAGATATTTCATCAATAAAACCCAACCATCATTGTTAAGATAAAAATATTTCGTAACAAAACTCAACAATTATTATCAAAGATAAAACTTACTTTAAATCCACTTTTAGGTAAGAATAATAACCATTATTTTTTTTATTAAATGGTAAAATTATCCAATTAAAAAATTATAAAAATAATTGGCAAATTAAATAATTAAGCATTATAGCATTTTATTCTAATTTAATTTTAAACATTTATTACATTTCAAAATATTTTTTAAATAAATAAATGCCTTCTCATACCAAACAAATCCTAATATCTTCATTCCTGGATAATATTATTGAATCTGCCATACTTTTTAATAAAAAAAATAAAACTATGGCTGTTAAATATCAAAACTAGGATTACAAAACAGTGCTTTTTTTGTGTGAAAAAGATGTGACTGCATCTGAGTTGTGGCATTCAGTCAATAGTCTCATTAACTGCGCAAAGAGCGCCGGGTCAAAACCAATTTTAGACACCTTATTTCTAGCCATGCTTTCCATTGAATTTGTTCTCTAATTCACATTAAAGTGGGTATCTGAGTCAGCATCACATTTTGGCGTACTTGTATTGGGTAAAACCTGATAGTCAGGTTTCACATGCAAATCTAAAAACAAACACACCCGTTGTCTAAGCAAACAAGCGGAAGCAGTCATTTGTGCAGCTTTTTATGTTTTCAGCCTTTTGGCCTCCCTCCCCTGCCTGGTCTGAATTTGGGGTATAAAACAAATATTATTGCTATAAAGAATCCTTTGACGTACTTTACATTTCAAACCTATGAATACAATAACAAATTCCTTAGATCATGTCTACATCTGAAAATAACGAGATGTATAAAACCTCAGAAAATGAAGCTTACCAAAAATCATGGCTGAAGAGATTCAAGCCACCCGTACAAACAATATGTGCAGAAACTTGTTACTTGATCAAAGAATTCCGTAGTTTAACAAGCCTACAAGGTTCTTGGAGATGCTGAAAAGTAGTCCCGGATAGTTCTTTTTAGGGAGGATGGAGGGTTCAATACAGATGCGGGGCTCTTCAAAGCAGATTCAGGGGTTTTTTGAGAAGCCACATTTGGATCAACACCTGAGGAAAGTTGGTTCCTGTGGCCTTCAGATATGTTCATTTTAGGTGGTGTGATTGGAGTGGGTGAGGAAATTGGGTGTTGTTTATGATCGGGTGAAAAAGCATCTTCATCTGTTTTAGAGTACCTTTTCCCATTATTTAAAAGCATTTTGCACTCTGTACTAGGAATCGCCATTACTCTTCTTCGAACGGCAGATGCACATTGAGTTCTAGAGACATAACTGTTTTTATTCCATATTTGAACCTGAAAATAACATATTGAGAGAAATTAGAATGCTGAAAGAAACGCTTTGAGACCCTCTTAAACAAATCGGTTAATAGACACACCTAAACTGAAAGACATTGCAGATAAAATGCAATATCTGGTTTATAAAGTCAATAAATTTCAAGTTAAATGAATAAGAAAACAGTGGGTTTCGCTTACTGTAAAGTCATCAGAACAAGTTGCAAATTTGCCAATTTCAGAGCTACACCTGTCAAATAAATAGTGTTAGAAACGAAAGTTAAAGAGAACTATAACCACACCAGGTTTCCAAATTACCAGTTAACTGCTGTAACTTCACCATCTTGAGTTTTCAAAATAGTAGGATCTTCCAGAGGCTTGTCAACCTGAATTTTAAAAATTCAGTGAAATTAATCCCAACTGCAACATATCCATCAAACTTAATATCTCATTGTAATTTATAAGTAAGAATGAAACCTTCCAAACATAGGCATTTCCATCACTAGAACCACTGACTATGTTCGAGGCATCAGGGCTAATTGCGGACTGAAATTGCACAAATCAGACAAAGTCAGGAATCAGGACAGAAACTGAATGTAGAAGATTTGGAATACAGGTGCAATTCTCACCTTTACAAAAAATGATTCAATTAGGCACCCAGAAAAAGATTTTAAAGGCCCTTTTTCAAGTTGAAGAGTGTTATACAAATAAATTCTGCAAAAAGAAAGAAACGGTAGATTTTATATTTAGCTGAATATTCTTAACTTAGAGAATAAAAAACATACACACTATCATAGGATGATACCGGTTATCCCTGCAGGAGGCCGAAAGAAAAAGTCCACTTTCGTCTTGGGACAAGCTAGATATTCCGTGTAAACTTTGCTGAAATGACAATGAAGAACACTGTCAAGAGACTCTACACAATATCATTTACGCTTTTCAATATATAAAAAATTCTAATGACATGAAAGGCATAATACACCTGACATTTCCAACCGCAGTTACATTTAACTTTACGGGTGCTATAGTGATTATTCTAAATTGAGACTATAACCTTTTACTACACTTAAGAATCATGATCCAATTTATCCAACACCATTAATTGGAAACTTAATGATAGTATAAAAAATATATTATCCCTTTAGAGCAAAGTTCCAACCAACCTTTTCAGTTGACTGAGGACTTGGACACGTCTGAGCGACACTACTTTTCAAATTTCTGGTATCCCAAAACTTCAACACGCTGAAATAAACCAATTAGTTGGTCAAACTAATCGATTCGGGTAAAAACATTGGAAAATTAAATGTTCACTTAGATAAGTAATTTTTCCAACTAACCTATCCACCGCGCCAGCAGTTGCTAAGGAAATTTGGTCCTTGAGACAAAGAACAGATGTAATGCTCATGGAAGCAGCCTAATAATCAGGTATTGTTAGAAAATTTTAGCTTGCAGAATACAATGAAACCTAAATCCATCAAAAACTAACCTTTCCCCTCCTAGTTCGTCGTGCTTGAGATGAAACATGTGCTCCGTTGACAGCACCCATTGAACTAGTAATCATATATGATAATGAATGAATTTTTGAATAAAAATATAATTGTCAATATACCAAGAATTAAACTATCAAGAAACCTATAATTTCATTAGTTTTTCAAATTAAAAAAAATTCACTTACCATATGCTAACTTCTCCACGCTTACTCTTAGAAGTGGAGTTGCATCTTAAGTCCCAAATACGAAAGGATCCATCTCTAGAACCAGAGACCATAATATCTGAAAATTTTAATATAAAGTGAATATTAATAGCTATTAAATCACTATGCAGTTATAAAAAAAATCCATAGTTTATGCATAAACGCAGAGATGCGGGTAAAACGAAACATCACCCGCATTAGTTGGATGGGAACACAAAGATTTCACACTTCCCGTGTGCCCAGTCAACACTCCAAGACACTTCTGTTTTTGAACATCCCATAATTTTATCTGTGAACATACAATAAGAACATTCAACACAACCGTCTTGAAGAAAAACTGCTTATTAAATACTATATCCATTTACACAATGATCACAAAAATTTATGCAATTCTAACCCAGTAACATTAAATCTATATAGACTTAATTTGATCTCAATTTAATCAACAAGTTCTGTTATGAAGTCCTGTGCAATAATCAACCGTTGCTCTGTGCATGCAACAGAGTGAGTGACTTACTGTTTGATCGCCGGATGCCGTGAGAATCTGCATATCCTCCTGCAAACAATTACAAACCATATCAAGTAATGCACAAAACTAGTAACAAACAGCTCAAATTAATAATTAATTAAATGGATTAAAAGATATATGAATTGCATGTACCTTAATCCAACAAATATCAAAAACAGCATTCTGATGCGAAACCCAACTGCAGATCTTCTCTTGTTCTGAGATTAAAATAGGGAAAATTTTCACACAACCGACCACAAAACTCTGCTGCTTCTATATTTATGTCATCATAGAACTCAAAACAATAAAGAGGAAATAAGAAAAAAGACCTGGGTTTTCTTCAAAGTTTGACGTAACAGGGAACTTGCGACGAGTATCAAACAAGCTAACATAACCGTCTTCATCAGACACAGCAAGAATGTGTGCAAATTTTGCAGTCTGCGAGAAAAGATAAATAAGGAGCCCAGTTTATAACTACAGTTTCATCACAACGTTTGATATTGTAGAATATTGCAAACAAATACAGCCAATGCAACTGCAATCCCAATCACAGTGACTTCAAAAACCTCAACACTGCGCTCAAAATCCTAATAAATTGCAGACATATGAGGTCAATGCAGCCACGATTAAGCTTGAAATGACTCCAAAAACCCTAACACAGCAGTCAGTCCTAACAAACTGCGGGCGAAAATGCAGCAACAATTGCAATCATGTTGACTTTAAAAACCTAAACTCTGCAATCAAATTCCTAATAAACAGCGTATAATTACAAATAATATCGCCACGATTCCTTAACCACATATTCGATTTCGTGTCGGTTCAAGTCAAACATGAATCCACTCTCCACATTCAAAGAAGCTACTTCGAACATCTTCCATTTTTTTCACATCCAAAAGATGAATCTAAAGCTTCAAATGCCAATTCAAAAACACTGATAGCACAGTCAAAACCGCAATAAGATTCGACCTAATGCAATTGGAGCAGTCACAATTACAATCGCAATGACGTCAAAAACTCGATACTGCATTCAACGTAGTAACAAATCACAGACCAATGCAGCTGGTGACAACCGTGACGGCGTGGCAAAAATCGCGGTTGCAAACAGTTTTCCAAAACACTGAAAGAAGCTACATATATATATAGTGAAAGCGGAAGGTTTATTAGTGTGAGTACCTTGCAGAAGGAGAGCGAGAGAGGAACGGTGTCCTCGGCGTTGTGATGTACGTCGATGGATCCGATTTCGCTGAAGGCGGAGACGAATCCGTCCATACGCGGTCGTTTTCGAACTGCGAACACAGAAAGAGAGTGAGAAAACGACGTGAGAGTTTTCAAGTGAAAATTGAGCTCGAGAGAGAAAAACCTCGGAAGAGTTCTCTGGAAGCTATGTGAGTGAAGAGAGAGTGAGAGTGAGAGCTTCGAGTATCCATTGCCATTGAGAGAAGAAGAAGAAGAAGAAGAAGAAGAAGAAGAAAGGGATTAGGGATTTGGTTTTGGGAGTGAAGGAAAGAGAAGAGAAGAAGAAATATATTTGGTGAGAGTTTGGGCGCCATGAATGAGAGGGAAAATTCGCGGGAAAAGGAACTTCAATTCATTTTCGGAACTAAAAATTTATTAATTTCTGTCGAATATTTTAAATTAAAAATAACAATTAAAATACACTCCCTTTTAAAAGATAAAAGATTAAAAAATATAACTTATATAAAACATTTATTTTACTTATTAATATAAAATTTATAGGGAAAATATCAATATATTGGGTTTTGTAGAAGTCTCTTTTCTTCTTTGGAATAAAAAACCCTAATCTAAAACCCCTTTCATTATTCTCCTCCCATTCCTCATCAGAATCAAAATCCCACCGTCGGATTCAAAATCCGTTCTGCGTCACCAATCGAAAATTCGCAGGTTCTCTCTTTCACATTATTGTTGATTTCGTTCGCATTTTCTTCCTATTTAGTTTCAAAATCTATCAATTTTTTTTGTAATAAATCTTTAGTAAGAGTTAGGGTTTCAGTAGTTTGAGAAATCTGTTAGGTTAATAAACTGAACATGTGGTTGTTGGGGTTTTATATAGGCCTTCTGTTTTCAAATCAACGAAGAATGAGAAAAAATAGTTTACACGTTCATCTTGTGTTCCTGCGAGTGGTGAGTGGTTCTGTGAGGAAGAGGCTGTGAGTGAGAGAGACGAAGATTTTTTATTCTAACATTTGTTTATTTCCTTTTTACTTATAGGAAGTGTTTAGTACAGTACAAATTTTAGTTTTCTGAAAATTTGAAGCTGTGAAAGTTTTTTTTTAATGTGTTTATTCTTTTTTTGTATAGAACATTTGTCCCGATGGTGTTTTAGTTATGTTTTTCTATGATGTGGTAAATAATTAAAGTTTCTATTTTGTGAAATTGAATATCACTCTCCAGGTAATGAAATTATGCTGTTATGCGATATATTAAAACCACTTTTAAGATTGAATTTTATCAAAAAAATTAATGCATGCCATATTTCACTTGTATTTCTTTTAAAACTAATTTTGGAGGAAAAAATGCTTTAAAATTTTGTTTGAGAAGAAATCTCGGTTTTAAACTAATTTTGAGATTGCACCATTTGGAAATTTGCATGAGTCACGGGCAAAAAAGAAATGGCCTAATCAATAAAAGCTGTCTTGCAATTTTACAGAGAGAAAGAGATGGATTCTTCTCCTTCACAGGAGATATATATTCCGGAACAATGGTCAGAGGCTGCAGAGTCCATTGCTTACAGTTCAACTCCTATTGTTTTTATATGTGGTGCCAAAAATTGTGGGAAGACAACCTTTTCCCGCTATCTCTTAAATATCCTCTTGCAAAAATACACCAAAGTAGCTTATCTTGATACTGATGTTGGCCAACCTGAGTTTACTCCTCCTGCTTTTGTGTCACTAACCGTTGTTCATAAAGTAACCCCAGGTTGGTTTGTGAATCCCTGTCTTAATTTTTGCAAAAAAAGTGTTTATAATTTATTTCAAAATTATTCATTTTTTCAATTATTTTAGATTTGACAGTTCCATGCCTGAAAACACCAGAGAGGTATGGTGCTATCTCATCTCAATAATTTGGGAGCTGAAACTATGTTTGTTTAATTTTTGTTATCTTGCTTTGAATCTTTGTAACATTTGACAAGGCTGCTAATTTGTGACAGCATTTAACATCTATTCAGTAGTCATGTGGATTTTTGGCATGTTTTATTCTCCAATTGTCAGTTAGGTCAAGATGATTGCTACCAATGTGTATTTCATACTTCTGGATTAAGTAGAACCCATCTTGACATCAGATCACTGTTATACAAAAATAGAAATAATACTAGACATTGACATTTTTCATATGATTTTGTTCTGTACATGGTTGTTCCTTTTTCTCAAGATGCTGTAGAAGTCTGGAGTCCCGTGCATTATTCTGTGTCTCTCTTTCTGGGGAATGGAGTCGTTGGGATAGGGTTCTTTTCTGATTGCTGTGAAATTTTTTGTAGACAGAGTTGGATGACATATTTTGTGCCTTGAATCTTTGTGTTCAACCCTGTATGTGTCAGCCAAATCATGTATTACATTATTAAAATGTGATGGACTTGCTTGGCTATCTGTCGTTTTTTATGCAACAGGTGTCTTTTCTTTGGTGACGTTTCTTCTAAAAGAGATCCATCAACATACTTAAGTTATGTATTTGCCATTTATGATTATTACCGAAAGGAGTATTGCATCTCTGAGACAGGAGAAAATCGCTGTAATGTCAAGTTGCCTCTTATTGTGAATACTCCTGGCTGGGTGAAAGGTAAGCTCGCTTTTTTCAGCTGTTACTCTGATTCTTTTTAATCCTGCATTTGCTTTCGAAACTATTTCTTTTCTAGAATTGTAATGATATATATCATCTACTATGGTACTTTATTCCATGGTTTCTTTAATCTGGCATTTCAGGTGTTGGTTATGATGTATTAGTGGACATGTTGAAATATATTTCTCCGACACATGTAGTTAAGATAAGCATATCCAGCGAAAATAAGAATCTTCCTGCTGGAGAATTCTGGTTAGATGAAGAATATGATGGAACAATTAACCTAATTGAGATAAATTCAGCTCGTCAGGATTCGTTAAATAGATCGTAAGTTCAAATCTGATAGATAGTTGTTATAAATTGCAGCTTCTCGTTTGGCCCTTTTATGACCGTCTTTATGCTTCAGGTAACATATATCCTTTTTTGTTTCCCCAGGGTACTTTTTCAGAAGGATCCACGTCCCCTACGTGATTTACGAATAATGGCTTATTTCAGACAGTGCTTTTCTAGTGATTCAAATATTTCTACGATCAAGGAACTTGCACATGCCTTGGCCTCGCACTGTCCTTATGAAGTTCCCATTGGAAGCATAAAAATTCGGCATCTTCATTGTAAGGTTGGCTTAAATGTACTTGCTACTTGTTCTGATTATGAGTCGCACCACACCTCAGTATGGTTGCTACCTTGTTACTTGATAATTTAGAAGTTAAAGTTGCATACGTCTAACCCTTCACAGGCACCACAATAGTTGAGTCTTTTGACTGAGTTTCCCTTCATGAGTTTGGTTTTTATCCATTTGGTCAATTTTTTTTATTTTTTATTTATTTCTAATCTAACTTGATTTTCAAATCTTATTGATATAAATATGCTGTTTTCTTGTTAGGAATTTCAGCAATATTTCATATATCTATTTTATTTATATAAAGGTAAGCATAAATTTTTTTTAATGATCTCCCGGCATCTTTGCAGGTCCCAAGCTCTGAAATATTCTTCAGTTTGAATGCTAGTATCGTTGGCTTAGCTGTTGATTCTGAAGGACCTGAAAATTTACCTTGGTGTTTCGGCCTTGGTAGGTCATTTGATTAACTTCTGAATTTGAAATGTTTCATTATGTTCTGTTCTGAAACCGAGGATCATTTTTACTGAAATACTTCTGCAAAATTGAAATTTTAGATTTAAAAGTTATTGAGGTTGCAATAGTATTGCAAACTACCTGAAAATACCCATTCTATGTTTTTCAAGTCTTGAAAACATCAAATGCCTTATAAACAAAATGGAAACTATAATGCTTTTTAAAAGAAATTGTATTATTGAACTCAACTACTTTCAAATTTTGTAAGACAAAAATACTATGAGCTAATGTGCATTCGTGAGTTAGCTTATCTTGTACGTCTTTCTATTAGTTGTAAGAAGTTTACCAGTGTCTCTTACCTTTGCAATGACCTCTCTAGTGTAGTGTATCTTAAGAGATCTCTACCTATTTAGGCTGTCATGCTTCCACCGATGTTGAAGAGAAAGAATAAAACAAGAGTATGATGATCACAAATCAAAAAGCTATTGTTCTAGTTGAGTAGCTGTTATGCATTTTGATAATTCTAAGCATATTCATTTTTTAACATCTTGATTTCTTATGTTTCAGGGATTGTGAGGGGCATTGACACAGTAAAAGGTGTGCTCTATGTCATTACTCCTGTGCCACATAGTTCCTTGGAAAAAGTCAACCTCTTGCTACAGGGTTATATCCAAATTCCCTCTTCTTTGTTGCAGGCAAGATGTTGTTTTACATTCTTTTGCTTTCATCTTAACACAATCTTATAGAAATGAAAGATAATATGTTGAAGTTTATTCAATCAGCTTCCTATCTCTTGTCTGAGCCCTTTTTTACTAGTTGCTAGAATGTGTTCAGTTAAACATTCCTAGGATGAATGCAACAAGGTGGAGCCATCTTAGATTCGTGTTTTTAGATAAACTAATAAGGTGTGACTATGAGTGTCGTAAAAGATGACCCATGTTTCTTGTGATTTGGGCCTGCCAAAATGAATATTGCAGGTTTGGGAGCAGTAATTCCCAGTCCAAAATTGCTTGCTTCTCTTTGTTGTGTGCTGTGTTTGGTTGTTTAGGATTTTCTGTGTTGCCAAGTTTTTCACTTCTTGGTGATATACCTTCATATTAAAATGGACTGCAGTTTCTTCTTTTTTATATGGCTGTTTAGATGTCTGAAAAGTTCAAATGGAGTTTGTTTGACTCTGTACATGGATCCAAGGTTTGGTAACTTTTGGGAGTGCTAGTTGCTTGTGTTTATTTGCAAGTTAGACTGGTTTTCTTTGTCGAATGTGATGATTAAGTAATGTATGTTTGTTCTTATGTAAAAAATGACTTCTTTTCAGGTTCAGGGATGTATCTCTCCATACATGTCAGCAAATACTTTGGCTATAAACTAGTTATTCGTGTGTTGGAAAAGAGAACCATTACAGTAGCATATTATGCCCGAGAGCATTTTTCCCTTATTTACTAAAATCCAATTTAGTATTCGGATATTTATATTTATTATATACAGTAGATGTACATCTATGGATATTTAGCATTGAAATTATACTCATGATTGCTTGCAGTATAATGATTTCCTTTTGAGTTTGGGATTTTAGTATCTTTTTCACGGTCTATTAATCCCTAACTATGTAGTTGGAAAGATATTTGATAATGGTTAAGTCTGGGAACTGTTCTTTGCGTGGAACACTAAATTTGAGAAACTAAAATAACACTTTAAATTGCTTAGTCTTTAAAACAGAAGATTTTGATGGATTAAAATCATAGTTTTATGAACTTTTAAGAGAAGTTTATTTCACTTGGAGTCAGAATCAGATATACCGGAAGATCAGGACTAAAAATACAGATTAACCAAAAATAAAATACCATTATCTGCAAGTTTCTAACATGAATGATCTAGTCAAATCACACTAGCCCAATATCAGTCAATATATTTTTAAATTGGAACAATTTAAAAATTTGCTAGAATGGCGTATTAGTCTGTTAGTGGGCTTCGAGGTAAATGAGCAAAATTGTTGGCCCAAATTTATATCCATGTAATCTAACAAATTGTAATTTAAATGAAATTAAACTCCTAAATATTCACCACCTCCATTCCTTCCTCTGGTTTTCTCTCTAATAATAAATTGAATCTTTTACCATGAATGAAAATGTAGCCATTTGTCTGCAAGTTGTATCTATTTGTGTTTTGTTTGGATTGATAGTTGAGAATAAGAGAGTAAAAAGAGAAAGAGTAGAAAGTGTTGTGTTTTGATTAAGGAAAAAAAATAAAAGAATAAAGAGAAATGAGTGAAACATTTAGAAGTTATTAAATTGATATGATAAAATATAAAAATTGTAAATTGATATATTTAGAAATGCAATGTAATTAAATGCTAAAAGATATTTATGTATTTACTACCCATTCAAGTTAAAAGTTAGGTACCTACTTATAAAATAATTTTCTATTATTTGATACATATTACTATTTGTGATTTTTGTAAAATAATTTAATGTCAAAAAAATATTTTTAGAAATATAAATTAGAATTAAAATAGATTTTAAATCAAAATAAAGAATAATCATTATAAAATCTTAATAAAACAAATTATACTTTACAACAAGAAATTAAATGTATTTCACAAAATATAAAAATATAAATAATTTTATTATTATTTTAATTATTTATTTTATTATAACTAGTGATAATACAAGCCTTTATGAGTATTCACTTTTATGATGATAAAAAAATAATTTAATTAAAAATTAAATATTATAAAAATTATTAAAATAAAAAATAATTACTAAAATCTATATGAAAATTAGAAAAAATAATATAAGAGTTATCAAAATAAATATCTGCATTCACTTTTATAATGTTATGATTATTCAAGGAGAAAATCAGTAATAAAATGTGTCTACTAAATATTAATAAATATTGGTAATTATTAAAAAATATAAATTATACTTAATTATGTTATATACTCAATTAAGATAATTGGGTTCTATGTGTTCAAGCAAAAGTAATACAAATTTGAAAGATTCTCCATGCATGTTGATGGCATTGGCAAATAAAATAAATTCACCTATTGAATTTGTTGTTAGTCTTTATGAAAAATTGGATGTGGTCCATAAAACTTTTCATACAAATAATTATTTTTCAATTAAAGCAAACAACCACTGTTACTCTTATTTCTACACTACACGTTTTCCTTGTTCACCAGTAATATAGTGCTGTTGTTGAAAGCATGATTGTTAGAACTTAAAGTAATGATACACTCACAATAGCAATAATTAAAAAAATGATAGCCATTGTTAAATTTTAAATATAATTTATATTTAGACAATAACATACTTGGAAATTTTTAAAGTTAAAAAAAAAAAACAATATAATTCTCAAAAAACTGTTCTGTATGAAATCACCACATGCGGTGAAAAAGATAAAGAATGTCAAAGCAAAAATAATAAATACTAAAATGTAATTATGAACTAAAAGTAAGATTCACAATGATTGTTTATTATAAGGAACAGTGATGGAAAAACATTATAAATATCACGATTTTATAGTTGTAATTGTGTGACTTGTGGAAGTTATGAAATCTTGGTTGTTCATTCATTATTATGATGTTGTCAACACAAATTGGAAGCTTGATTCAAAAAGAATATTCTAATTGAATAGCAGGTACTTAAATTTGAATCAATCACAATATTTTAACTTAAAACAGTGTTTGTTACAATATGGTTATTACTTTATTGAACAACAATATGATATATATATATAGAGTTAAGTGATGTTCCATAATTGTCAATATCAATATTCATATTTAATTGTTACAAGACTATGATAGTTAAAATATAACAATATTTATTTGTAAGCTAAGTGAATCATTAAATGTTAATATAAGGGTGTATATGTATAATAACTCACCCTTAATTATATAATTTTTTTTAAAAATATGTTTTTTATACATATTAAAATATATATATATATATATATATATATATATTTTAAATTATAATTAAAGATGGAGTAAGATGTATGTGCATTATGTGTGACTATTCTAATAAACGAAACCAAGATAGAGTCTATAATAATTAAATATGACCTTAAAAATTTAAGAATGCTCTACAATTATAACTTACTAATTAGAAGATGGAGAGTTGTTTCAATATTTAAGTTATGAGTTTTTGTTCAAATTATATACCCCAATACATAGTTTTACAACTTTTTCACTTTAATTGAAAAAATATGTAAATAGAATAAAATAATAATAAAAATAGGTAAAACTAAAATACAATAATGCACGTATCTTATTGAGAAGAAAAAATTAAAGAAAAAACGAGTGGAAGAAAGTAAGAAAAAAATATTATAATAGATTTTTTTTTACTCTATTTATACTTCACCAAAAACAATTCAGAGATATTAGAAATAGCTAGCATGCATGATAAAGGGTCACCTAAGAAACATTGAATTTGGTGATGAACATAATCACAAATTATTGAGATCTTTTTTCTATGAATCTATGATTTTTTTTTTAAAGTTGTTGGAAACCTAGCTACAGGCAATACTCAATTGTGTACTCTATTTATATATACATTCTTCAATTTCTTAATCTTATCAACAAATTTTTGTTTTTCATACCGATATATATTTTCCCGCCAACAATCTTATTCAAAACGAAATCAGATATGTATTGTTATAAAAAAAAATAACCACACATAAAATTTTAATCTTCTAAATTAACAAGGTTATTATAGCCCTCAACATCAAATTTGACTCTAATTATCCAAAATAGGTTCAAAATTAACTTCATAAATTTCATCTCAAAATATAAAGAAAAAATGGCACACAAAGATAACTTTAAAATACTTGTCATACTAAAATTCTCACGAACACCATTTTCATATAAAACAAAAAAACAATCCATTAAAAATTTTCTACAGTTCTTACAGGTTAAACATAAAGCCTTTCAATGAAAAAAAAAAATAGAAGAATCTATACTTACACACCTCATATATTTTCTCAAATTACATTCACACTCTATTTTTTAAAACATTACATTTTCATTTACTTTACATATTGTAGATATATAAGTATGATTTGAAAAAAAAAAATCAGCATTTATTCGGTATTTATATATATCCAAAGAGTTCATACTAGTTAGGTTGTGTTTGATGTAAAATTTTACTCTTGAGTAGCTTGCACGTTGCCAACATATTATTGAGTGAGTTCATGCAAAATTTTACCTAAAATATTAATGACAGAAAAGAACATGTTACAACTTATTACAAACATTATTTCTGCAGAATATGTGTATTTATTTGGTTAAAGTGAGCCCAGTGGTGGGTACCCTATGGCAGGGTCTTATTGGTCCCTAATTAAGACTACCAAATCAATTATGTGGGGGCTATGTGCCTAGCTACTTTATCAAAATATCAACCTCCATAACCATTTAATTCAACTCATGCTAAAAATATCACCTTCATCTTCACAACACACTATAGTACCATAGTGTTATTTTTTTTTTTTTCATATTTTTCTTCTAAAAGTTAATCTTTTTGATTTAGATACTTACCCAAATGATTTTTATTTTTTTATTTTTCACTTGGATTTTGGTTTTATTTTAGTAACAATTACCAAGGAGTTATTCTAGTCACTAATCTTCTTCTAGGGTTTGATATTGAGTCTTACACACTTGTTCTAAATGGGTCCATTTCTAGCATAGCTTAGGAATTTTTTTTGTTTGCAAGTGAAAATTAGATGGTAATGTCTCATCTAAACACATCAAAATCATGTTATCCAATATTTAAAAAAAAATAAATGTGTGTCTTGATTCACAGGAGCCAAAATTTTATACCTTTTGACTGTGGTTTCTCACACTTCCAAATTTTTGGATACACCACAATTTTCATAGTGTTTAAAGCATAAAATAATAACAATTTATACATATTTTCATCTTTTATTTGCTATATTATTATTTGATAAATCAAAGTTATGCTAAAGTTCAAGAACTACAAATATAATTAAACCTGATAATACTACTACAACTAATAATAATATATAAAATTTTAGAAAGAATTTTGGATTTTGGATTTGGTATTTGGAAAAGAAAAGTAAAACTGTATGTACTCACAAAAATAAAGTGGTGTTTGCAAATATAATTTATTCATAATTGTATATGCAAGTACAATTTATCCACCTTGTAATTTTTTAAAATAATTTGGAAAATAAATAAGCTACACATTTAATAGATGTGGTCATGATTTCTTATCCACAATGTTACAAAGTTTATTACATGCACAGATATGATAAATGCAATGCTCTAACATGTCTATTCTGATCATACATCATACTAAAATTTTGAAATTTTAAAAATTTTTCACTGAGTTTTACTGTGAGGATGAGATGTTGTATGAGTTTACCCTTTTCGAATGAATGACATAGCTTCTGAACCTATTGCTTCATCTAAGAGTAGATGTCTTCTTGCTTTGTCAGCACTGTTCTGGAGACAGAAGCTGTTTCAGATATTGCGTATGATGCATGGAATATATATATATATATATATATATATATATATATATATATATATATATATATATATATATATAT
>Ga0099825_1002858_pt1 | contig 23085 bp, 17 predicted proteins | sample SiratroredBW_FD_76838 | JGI IMG/M metagenome (GOLD analysis project Ga0099825, IMG submission 76838) | Root nodule microbial communities of legume samples collected from California, USA - Siratro red BW | ecosystem: Host-associated > Plants > Roots > Nodule | place: USA: California | collected... | reverse complement strand
TATTATATATATATATATATATATATATATATATATATATATATATATATATATATATATATATATATATATATATATATATATATATAATATAACCATTGTCTCCTCATCAAGTTTCTGCACTGCATGGATTTTACTTCATGTCAGAAGAAATGTTCTCTTATTGGAGTTAACGTTAGTATTGTTGAATATTTAATCAAGGGTCTTCCCTCAAGAGGTTTGGAGAAAAATGCAATGTCAACTGGATCTATGGGAGATTCTAAGAATGTTTTGTACTTGCCGACTGAAAACACACGAAATATCTCGAGACTAATGACTTCATATATGAGAAGTGTCTTCACATTAAACTTAATGTTCTCGACCAACCTAGGTATTAGTCAGACTATCTTGAACAATCTTTTGGAGACATTAGCTAAGAATGCACACCTAACAACTCTAATTTTCACCTAGCTAAGAAATCTTTTGGGATATCATGTGGCAAGTAGAAATTATATTTCACTTTATTCCTATTTATCTTCCATTACATATATTTATCTTCTCATTTGTTTTAGAAAACTATAATCTGTTTCTACCAATGTGTCAAGATCTGATAAAGAGAAAACAAGGGTTTGAAATTGGATCATCAGATGATGCGTTACCTAAACAAGTCCAGGGCAAACTACTATATCTGATGTAGAGATTGAAGCAATGGGAGTTGTGAAATGTGAATGTTTCGGAGCATACATTCTTAGGAATTGAAATTGTACATGCTTTCTTACTGAGTTAGGAAATAGCATTCAAGTTCTTTTCTAGCAATGTACCATCATATTATAAAGAGAGAATAAGTTCAAGGGCCTGAAATTGTGTTATCTGAGCATGAGTTTCCTATACAATCCTGGGCAAACTCCTACATCTGAGAGGGAAATAAATAAAGGATGAGTGAAAGGAAAATACTTTTAAGCATTAATTCTTAAACATGTATTGGTTTTCTAGCTGATTTGGAAAGTGGATTGAAATAGTGAGCATTGTTAACAGTTGCTTTCCCTCTTTGGATTTCCATTTGTTCATAAAATTAGCAGAGGAGAGATTTCAGTAACTAACCTGATTAGTAAAGCTTGAAATCTTGAACCAAAAAAGGCACATGTATTTGTTAATGGAAGAAGCTTTACATATTTTACAATATATTTTATCTGTGGCAGCATAAAACGAAACCAATTTGTCCTCGTCAAAAGTGAACTCAACTATTATGAACAAAAAAAATTGAAATGAACTATTAGAGACTTCTAAACTTCATTTTTCTAACTGAACTGTTTTGCTGAACCTCTTCATTGGTCTATTTGCCTCTAAATTTGCTTTTCAAGAAACACAATAGAACGCACTTTTCTGCAATGCACGCTACTGTTTCAATTAATTATGCCACAAAAGTCATGAATATAAAACCAAGACAAATAGATTAAATATTATGCAAAGTACTAAGCCATGTACCAAATACTATTGTCAGGCTCTGATAATCCAGCATGCTATAATTATATAAACCAATGAGATGTCGGTAATGTGTTTAAATTCATGTACTTAAGTTAAAGTTAATCTTAGATTCAGGAAATTAAAAATAATTATAACAAAAGTCATATTTGGTCCTTATTTTTGTATATGAATTTTTGTTTATGAAAATACAAAGGCTGATAGAACAAAATTCTATAAATAAGACAAAAAAAGGAGGCGATTTATTTTTTATAAACTAGAAAAGAGTTCTTGTTTACAGGATTAAAAACATGTTCAATTTTTAATTTTGTTTTGTTGATTTTTTTGTTATTCCTTTTGTACTTTTGTCCTTTGAAATCAAATGTGGTTATATTCCCTTTCTGGCAATTGGTTCCTTGCGCCTTCACAATTTGCAAAAGGATTATGTTATCCTTTTTCAAGGGGACTTCTGAATTAGTTATTTTAGAAATTTTTTCTACATCACAATTTGTTCCAACTTCTCTTGAACCCCGTTCACGCCATTGCACGATTGGAAGTTCCCACAGGAAGAGCTCCTTTACCAAATGTTGTCTAATTGAAATTACTGACTGCATATACTAAACTAGCTTTATTATCTTATGATACCCAATTAAGTGAATAAAGAAACTATGAGCATTTTTCATGAGTATAATATAATTCATGCAGAAAAGATTTTTCTTACTTTATATTTTGAAGTCAGAGAATATCCAACCAATTAAAGCTCACTGTGCCATATAAAACTTTGGTTTCAAAATACTGTATAGCAACTCAGATGTCAGTGATGATGCATTGGAAATACATCCATTCATGGATTACAGCTGTCAACATTTTTCTTATCACAAACACTCCACAATTATTGCTTCATTGGGGGATCTAAAAGTATTTGGTTGTGTAACATCAATCAAAAAGATGTTCCACTGTCCTTAAAGTCAAGTCATCCTCCTTCGGAAAATAGCTAACCACTCATTTCATCACTATACCATCCCTGCTCTAAATCACTGTCTCCTAAACTTCCATTTCAAATTACACACTTCCATTCACCATTCACTCCCTTTCTAACTCCTACCATGGCAGCAGAACTTGTTGGTGGTGCTCTTCTTTCCGCTTTTCTTCAGGTTGCATTCGACAGGCTCGCTTCTCCTCAACTTTTTGACTTCTTTCGTGGGAGAAAACTTGATGAGAAGCTGCTCGCCAATTTGAACATCATGCTGCACTCCATCAATTCTCTCGCTGATGATGCAGAACTAAAGCAGTTCAAAGACCCACACGTCAAAGCATGGCTTTTTGCTGTCAAAGAGGCTGTCTTTGATGTAGAGGATCTGTTGGGTGAAATAGACTATGAACTCATCAGATGCCAAGTGGAAGCTCAATCTCATCCTCAAACCATCACTTACAAGGTATCAAACTTCTTCAATACTACTTTCAGTTCATTTAACAAGAGAATTGAATCTGAGTTGAAAGAAGTCCTAGACAAACTAGAATATCTTGCAAGGCAAAAGGGTGCTCTGGGTTTGAAAGACTCTACTTATTCTAGTGTTGGATCTGTTAGTAAGGTGTCACAGAAATTGCCATCAACTTCTTTGGTGGCTGAAAGTGTTATTTTCAGCAACAGAAATCTGTTGTATTGGATGATGTTTGGAATCAAAGACGAGACGAATGGGAAGCTGTGCAAACTCCTCTTAGCTATGGGGCTCCCGGAAGTAGAATTCTTGTCACAACACGTGATGAGAAAGTTGCTTCTATTATGCAGTCTAGAGTGCATCGCCTAAAGCAATTGCGAGAGGATGAATGCTGGAAAGTTTTTGAAAAACACGCATCAAAAGATGATAATGTTGAATTGAAGGATAAGCTAAAGGAGATTGGTAGAAGGATAGTTGAGAAGTGTAAGGGATTACCTTTAGCTTTGAAAACGATTGGAAGTCTGTTACGCACAAAGTCATCTATTTCAGATTGACAGAGCATATTAGAAAGCAACATGTGGGACTTACCAAAAGAAGATAGTGGAATTATCCTTGCGTTATTTCTGAGCTATCACTACCTTCCTTCTCATCTTAAAAGGTGCTTTGCTTATTGCGCCTTGTTCCCCAAAGATTACGAGTTTGTGAAAGAGGACTTAATTTTGTTGTGGATGGCCGAAAATTTTTTACAATGCCCACAGCAAAGTAGACATCCAGAAGAAGTTGGAGCACAGTACTTTAATGATTTATTGTCAAGATCTTTCTTTCAACAATTAAGCACGGAAGGGTATGGAACAAGCCTCACAAGTCCTGAATTAAGCATCGAAAGGCATTTTGTGATGCATGACCTTCTGAATGATTTGGCAAAATATGTTTGCGGGGATTTCTGTTTTAGGTTGAAATTTGATAAAAGCCAATGTATACCGAAAGCAAACCGTCATTTTTTATTTGCAGTCAATGACGTGAGATGTTTTGATGGTTTAGGAAGTTTAACTGACGCTAGAAAACTTCGTTCATTTTTTCCGATTACGGAAATTTGGAGATTTTATTATGATTGGGAATTCAAGATTTCGATACATGATTTGTTCTCCAAGATGAAATTTTTACGCGTCTTATCTTTCTGTGGTTGTTTGGACCTTAGAGAGGTTCCATATTCTATAGGTGATCTTAAACATCTCACTTCGTTAGATCTTTCGAACACTAAGTTACAAAAACTAACTGACTCGATATGTTTGCTCTATAACTTGCTAATACTGAAGTTGAACTATTGTTCACGTCTGGAGGAGTTACCCTCAAATTTGTATAAACTCACCAAATTGCGTTGCCTGGAATTTAAAAATACAAAAGTGACAAAGATGCCAATGCATTTTGGAGAATTGAAGAATCTTCAATTACTGAGTACGTTTTTCGTGGATAGAGATAGTGAGTTGAGTACTAAGCGGCTGGGAGGACTGAATCTCCAGGGAAGGCTATCAATTAATGAGGTGCAGAATATTGTGAATCCTTTGGAAGCATTAGAAGCAAATTTGAAAAATAAACACCTTGCGGAGCTAGAGTTAACATGGAAGTGGGACCACATCCCTGATGATCCAAGGAAAGAAAAGAAAGTACTTGAAAATCTACAACCTTTCGAGCACTTGGAACATTTAACAATCGGGAGCTATTGTGGTACAGAATTCCCAAGTTGGGTATTCGATAATTCATTATCAAATTTGGTATTGTTAGAGTTGGTGAACTGTAAATATTGTCTGTGTTTGCCTTCCCTTGGACTTTTGTCATCTCTGAAGACTCTAATTATTGACGGGTTTGATGGAATAGTGAGTATTGGTGCTGAATTTTGTGGGAGCTACTCTTCTTCGTTTGTGTCCTTGGAGAGATTGGAATTCGAAAACATGAAGGAGTGGGAAGAATGGGAATATAAAACTACTTCTTTCCCTCGTCTTCAATCTCTTCATATGAATAGTTGTCCCAAGCTGAAAGGTCTGTCAGAGCAACTTCATTTAAAAGATCTATGTATTGGTGACTGTGATAAACTCATCATTAGCGGAAACAGCATGGACACATTATCCCTTGAATTGTTGAGTATTCAGTCATGCCCATTTGTGAATATTCCCATAACCCATTATGATTTTCTTGAACAAATGTATATTCATAGTGGTTGTGACTCTCTCACAATCTTTCCGCTAGATTTCTTTCCAAAGCTCCTTTCACTTGTACTGACATGGTGCCAAAACCTAAAAGGAATTTCACAGGAGCATGCTCATAATCATCTCAAGGAACTGACAATTCAGTGTTGCTATCAATTTGAATCATTTCCCAGTGAAGGATTATCTGCACCGTGGCTACAAAGAATTGTAATTGAAGAATGTGAGAATTTGAAGTTGTTGCCAAAACGCATGCAATCCTGCTTCCATCTCTTACTGAGCTTTGGATAACTGATTGTCCAGATGTGGAGATGTTTCCAGACGGAGGTTTGCCATCAAATGTAAGACATATGTATCTTTCAAGTTTTAAACTTATTGCCTCTTTGAGAGAGACCTTGGATGCCAACACATGTCTTCAAAGCTTGTCTATGGAAAACGTGGATGTGGAGTCTATTCCCGATGAAGTTTTGCTGCCAAGCTCTCTCACCTTTCTACGAATCTATGATTGCCAAAATCTGAAAAAAATGGAGTACAAGGGTCTCTGCCAGCTTTCCTCTCTCGAACTTATTCAGTGCCCCAACCTCCAATGCTTACCAGAGGAGGGTCTCCCCAAATCCATCTCCTCTCTTGAAATTGTTGATTGTCCATTGCTCAAACAGCGTTGTCAGAATCCAGAAGGAGAAGACTGGGCAAAGATTGCTCATATTCAAGAACTGGATATTCAGTAATAAGATGAGCCGCAAGTTCAAAATTTATCTGCCTCTTCAACAGGTGCTACTTCTCCACAATATCTTTTCCGATTACAGTCTTGTTAGTTGCAAATATTTCAATCTGTAAATCTCATCGATAACATTTTCATAATATCTTCAACTTAAAATTTGTTTTTGATGAATCATTCATTTTTTTTTAAATAATAGTTTTTGTATAAAAATAAAACTGTATTTGTTTATTATTAAAATTGTAAAACTAATATTCATATAGTGTTGATATTTCATATTTTATAATATTTTTACTTAATATATTATATGATTAAAGTAAAATGACAAGCTTCTTCATATAATATATCTTTAATACTTTTAAATATATTTCCAAAATTCTACCAAATCAAATAATATAATTCTTTTTCCAAATCAAACATTTTTTCTCACATCTTGTTTTCCTATTGTTATCTGATATTGCTTTTGAACAAAATTATAATTATGTTTTAGCATTGCAATTGGATTTGTTTATTACAAAATTTTTATTATTTTGTTGTTATGCTAAATTTCACATAGGATAAGTTTGATTTAAATGGTCAGTTAACAAAAATGATAACTTTAAATCTTTTGTTTAGACCCAAAAACATACATAAAAAGTACTAATGTATAGAAGAATAATATAGAAATGCTAAATATGTGAACAATATATAGAGTTATATTGATTTTATATATTTTAATGATTTGATTGCTAATCACATTATCCTTTTTATAGTATTCCAATCTGAGTCTGGAGGGAGCAGAAGACACCCTCTTGGACTGGCAAAGTATTCTAAGCAATTCATTAAGGATGTTCTTCTTGACCCCTCATTCTGTCTTGATGCAAACCTTCGGAAGTGATGGTAATCTTTTAAGAATGTGTTTCAACCCTATTTCTTCCATAGGTCTTTCAAAATCTGTTTGTCCCATTGTATGATTAAATACCGAGAAAATGAGTAAAATGGTTTGAAATTGTGACTCCTACATTAGAGATTAAGCTAGCTAATTGAATATCACATTACTTTCTGAGATTGTTAAGCAATAGATAAGTGGTATCGATGATTTTCGTGATATTTTGATCTCTCTATGACAAGTTGTGGAAACTTATAGATTCAGACCCTGCAGTTATATTACAGCGAAGACAGAAGACAATTATCTCTTTAAGCATCATGACCCTGAAGTCCTTGTAAATAACCTGTTTCTTGTAGTGCAACAATGTCTTTTCCTGAACATGGGGATATTTTAGAAATTACTATTCTCTTTTTAAGAGTGTTAGTTATCTGGCATGAAGCTTAGTTCAATCTTTGCAAATGGCCAGGGGGAGAAAGTTACTTGGATCATTGCATGTTTATGCACCCTTGCTTTTTGTTAGGTAGCAGGAAGATGGTCTTGTGAAGGTTATAGAATCATATTTATGTCACTATGAAGTTTATTCAAGTGTTCATTAAATTTTTTAGTTTTTTATTCATACTTCTTAGATTTTCCTTTTATCTTCATTGTCAACACCTATGCTTTTGTGTGGATGTGATAAGATTCTAGAATGGAACAAGTGAGAATGGTGAATCTGTATTGGTATTATGATGATAAGTTTCATACAAGAGATGAGAAGAGCTATAGCTTCATCATCTAGCTAGTACAGATGAAGAAGCAAACACCTTATCTCTATCCGAGTATGGATTTGGGCATATATGTAACATAAACACCTCAGCCACCTTCTGGCTACTTTGAATCGTTTTCAAAGCAGAAAAATGTGCATATTTTGATAGTCTATCAACTATGACCATTATAACTAAGTAACCCAAAGAATTTGGTAATCCAGTGATGAAGTCCATAACCACATCTTCCCATATCAGATTCGGAATGGGAAAGGGTTGGAGCATAGCTACAGGGGAACTACTCCTGGTTTTTGCCTGCTGACATAGGAGGCAATGTTGCACAAAACATCGAATGCCAATAGAATTCCCTTTGATTCTAATCATGGTTCTACCAATCCCAACATGCCCCCCAAAACTGTAATCACCTTAGTAATTTTTATTATTTTGTTGTTCAGCTAAATTTCACATTGGATAAGTTTGATTTAAATTGTCAGTTAACAAAAATGATAACTTTAAATCCTTTGTTTAGACCCAAAAGCATAAATGAAAAATACTAATGTATAGAGGGCTACTACAGAAATGCTATATGAGAATAATATGCTTGAGTTATACTGATTTTATATTTTTGAATCTATACATTATCTTTTATATCTAATATTTGTCATTGTGGTGGATGCTTTAGAACTTATTGTTCACAAATTCAGTTTATATCTAATAGCTTGAGGCGTTTTTGATCAAGTAGTTCAGCCAAACTTTGCCCAATCGTACAAAATTGTCATTAATTGTTAAGCTTGTTCTGTATTTGTTAAAGAATATTTCCTCTTTATAAACCTTTATGACTTCACTATTTCCAACATCTTCCCTGTCATGGGAGAGCTTCTTAAACTAGCAATTAGAATACATTACACACATATATATACATAAATGCAAGAGTCACCTTCGATCAAATGCATTAGTAACTGAGCATAGTAAATTGTAGCTGATCCTAGCTATCTGATTGTAGAATTTCATTGAAGCAATATGATTAAGCTATAATTTATTGGAGATTTGTTTGATCTCTCAACTTTAATATAAAAGTGTAGCTCTACAAAATCTCTTATGCTAATGAATTATGCATCAATGGCTTGTCTAGTGATTTCTTTTGTTGGTTTGTTAATTTTAAATTAATGATTTGACTGCTAATCACATTATCTTTTTTACAGTATTCCAATATGAATTTGGAGGGAGCAGAAGACACCCTCTTAGGCTGGCAGAGGATTTCTGAATCCTACATCAGAAAGGGAAATTGAACAAAGGAGTTGTGATGTAAATACTTTTAAACTTCCTTTCTTAGAACTTGAAGTTGTATTTGTCTTAATGATGTGATGGGGAGTGGCATTGAAGCAGTGAGCATTGCAAATAGCTTTTACTTCTGACATTACAATTTTGCTCCTCAGGTTTCCTTTTATTTATAAAATTTGCAGAGGCAGGATTTGTGTAGCCTGTCATGTAGATTATGTATGTAAAGGTTGTGTAATTATTGAACTGTAAAAGGTATACGTGTTTGTTAATGGAAGCAGCATTATATATTTTACAAAACATTTTAGATATATGATTTGTATATAAAGTCATCTAGTTTTCCCATTAATGTAGTACATATATGGCAGCATAAAACAAAAACCACTTCATCAAGTTTCTGCACTGCATGGATTTTACTTTATGTCAGAAGAAATGTTCTCTTATTGGAGTTAACGCCAATATTGTTGATGTGAATATTCAGTTCAAGGCTCCTCCCTCAAGAGGTTTGGAGAAAATGCAATGTCAACTGTATGTATGGGAGATTCCTAAGAGTGTTGTGTACTTGCCGACTAAAAACACACCAAATGTCCGAAGACTCATGACTTCATATATGGTATTTGGCACACTATCTTGAACATTCATAGACATTAGCTAAGAATACATACCTAACAACTTTAACTTTCACTGGCCAGAAGGATTAAAAGAATATTTGGATGACATGTGATTAAAAGAACATTGAGTGACATGTAACAAATACTAATTATGTTTAACTTTACTTATTTATCTTCATATATATATATATATATATATATATATATATATATATATATATATATATATATATATATATATATATATTACTTAAGAAGTAGTTCGAAAACATAAATCATGATGAATAAATTCTTTTAAGTATTTGAAAAATCAATGAGAATATAAAGATTTTTCATAAACCGAGAAGTTAATAGTTCAGATAACCGTGCAATTATCTGATCTAAAGCTCAATTAATAGCCCAGAAAACATTTATCGTTAGATAATATTACAATTATCTAAATCCTAAGAACTGGTCTAGACGTGCATTACAAGGTAAGCATAAGATTTTGATATATGATGTCACTTACACCGACGGTTCTGCTGTCTGCAGAGTCATATTCATGGCTGTCACGTTCATACAACCCTTGACTATAACACTGGAACTTAAAAAGTATGGGTTGCATTGAATCTAAAACGTGGTTAGAAGGAACTGAATTTTCTAATGGGACGTTTGATGTAGCAGCAGCAGCAGCAGCGAAAATTATGTTTCAACATCCATATGTATATATAGAATTTTGAATTTCCACCATTTATGAATTCAATTATACAAAGAAAATTATGATAACCGAAATTTCTCCTTTTCACTATAGAAAATAGCATATATGAAGTAACTTCTGTGAACATCCTTTGGTAACAAACAATTGGACAGTGGAACCTACTTCCACTTTGTTATTGTTTCCTGGCCAGATTAGAAAACAATGATCAAAATGAGTAATTTTATATACAGCCACAGGTTTATAGGACCTTGATGCCATTGCTTTTTATGATCTGAGAGTTGGTGTCAAGAAGGGTTTCCAATGATCTTCTTGATCTCCTGTTCCTGGCCCTGCCTGCTTCTTTCAACAACTCTTCCAACCGACGTTTCTCATCATCCACATCAGGGTTTGCTGTTCCAAGCTTCTCTTCTCTCATGCCCACAACATACTCCAAAATTTCAATGGCATCATCCACTCTGCAAAACATCACGAAATAAACAAGAAATTTTGCAATAAGTGTTCTTGTAATGCAAGAAATAGGAAACAAAGGAGAAGAACAAAGTAAAAGTGACAATTGAAAATACCATCATGTTATTGGACATGAACTAATATTTAGACGAGTGAATATTATATACATCGACATTGCAGAGAATTTTTAAAATGTTATCCAATCACAAACTGTCATATATGGTAACTAGTAAGCTTATGGATTTTTCAATAACCACCTTAAAAATTATGCAGACGAATACTTAAATTGAACTCTTTTCAAATCAGAACAAGAAGACCAATAGAGAGAGAATATGTTACCTTCCCATTGCATCATAGGTTCCTGCTAGATTGCTACAGACTCCTAAGGTGTCTGGATGATATGGACCATACTCTTTTTCCAATATAGTTTTGGCCTCTTCAAACAGATCTGCTGCCTCATTTATAGCATAACACTGCACACAAGCTAGGCCCATTTGGTTCAAAGCAATGCCAAACAGAGCAGTTTTCTTCTCTCCGCTGGCACGAAATTTGGCAATGGCACTTTTGAAGATGTTGTAAGAGTCAGAAAAGTTCCCCAGCATGTAATACATAACTCCCATTTGGGCCTCAATTCCTGCAACGGTGCTTTGTTGACCAGGAGCATTGACATATATCTTCAAGGCCTTTTTGAGTAACTTCAACCCCTTTTCCAAATCATTCATGGATTGATAAATGGCAGCAACATCTATCAGACCACTAGCAATCTCTTCTGAGGAGATCCCGGGCTTGATCTTCCCAAAAATTCTGAGTGCATTTTCACAGTAAGACTTAGCCTCCTTGAACTTCCCTATCTTGTGGTACAGATCAGCCAACCTGACATAGACTGAAGCAACTGTTGGATGATTCTCTCCTTTGGTTGATTTGAACACAGTGAGTGCTTTCTGATAAGAAAACACTGCCTCATCATAGCGAGCCAATGCCAAATAGGCATCACCAATGCTGCAATCAACTGAAGCCACATCTGCTTCATGGCCATTTGCAGCCATAGCCATGCTTGCCAAGACATAATGTTCTAGAGCAGCTTCATAATCACCCTTTGAGTCACAGATAAGCCCCATTAGTCTCCTATCCGCTGCTTCCTCAATGGAAGCAGGAGCCCCATTTCCCCTGTGAATATCAAGAGCCATTTGGCACAGCTTTTCAGCATCATCAAACTGTAGTGCCTGAACATGTGCCTCAGCCACATACCGACACGTCTCACCGAATCTCGGGTCTGTTTCCCCCAAGACCTGACCTTGAATCTCAAGACCTGCTGTGTAAAACAGTAGAGAATTCTCAATCTGCCCCATCATTGCATAAGTGTCACCCAATTGCATGCACCCTGCAAACTTAGCCAGTGCATGATCTTGGCCATCCTCCAACACAGGAATATCAATGGAACGCTCAAGAATGGGAATGGCCTCATTGTACTGTCCTAAATTACAGTATATTGTTGCCAAGACATGCAGGCACATGACCATATCTAAACTTGGTTTTCCATCTGCACAAATCTCGAATGATTTCAAAGCTCTAAGAGCCAAATCACGAGCTTTTCGTGGATTCTCCCCTGAGGAGATCATATCTCTTGTTTGCTTGAGCAAAAATGGTCCCAAGTCAGGATTGTCTAACCCTGCTGCAATACGCTCCTCAATCTCCCTCATACCAAGGTTCCTCCTATGCTTCCTGATGTGGTAAACACCATTTGCTTTTCTGACACCCTTTTCATTCTTCCTTGGAGTTGGCTTGGATGATCCTTCAATGACCCTGGTGGTTGGAGAAGATTGGCTGTTATTATCCTTATTTGAAGGTTCCTTGCCACGTGACACAACATCTTTCTCAGGTGTTGTGCCACTAGCATTGGCATTGAAGTGCTCTTTGTTCTCTGTAACCACCACCTCCTTTGTAATCTCCAAATCCACAATATCTCCAACTAGATGGCCCAGTTCTGAATCAATCCTAGACTCACCGTCATAGGAGTAGAAACTAGCCCTGGAAGGTGAGTGATCAGAGCTTCCCATTTCACACACATTGTGATACAATTGCTCAATTGAGGTATCCACCACCCCATCAATAGCCAAATCAATTGAATCACTCTGAATGCTTCTTGGACTCAGTGTGCTCCTTGGTGATGCCTGTTGAGCAAAGTTATCCTTATGGGGGGTATAACTCCCACTAGGTTCCTCTGCTGCACAATTTACATTGAATCCATCCATAGCTAAACCAGGCATTGAATGAACACAATAATCAGCACCTCACCTAAAATCAATAAGCCAAAAAAAGAAGTTAGAAATTGTTCAAAACAGGAAAGCAAAAACCAAAGTTTGCAATGCAACAATGTTTGGGGTCTCGTACAAAATCAAGAGCCAATTTTCACTTTTCAGGTGCAGACCCCAAAGCCAATGATGAGTTCACGGGTGCTAATAATATTTCAATAAAAAGAATGCTCCTGTCTTAGCAGAAACAGAAAAATAACCAAAAGCAAAAGGGAAATGAATCAAACTTTATAACCCATTACAGCAAACCAAAAAGAGAATAAAGAAAAGCCAAAAGCATCTAAATATATTCCATCCGATTGATTGCGTGACATTGCTTCTTCCCAGATGCTACATATGCACATCACATCACAATTCACAACACACCACAAAAAACGTTTTCTGAAATTCCATCAGTGTCAGTTATCAAACTCAGTACAACAAAAAGTAATGTGAAAGAACAAACACAGTCAAGAATCAAAGCCTTTGTTAAACTTCAGCACCAAACATCTCTTTGAGGATAACAAATACAGAACAAAAGGGTGTTTCATGTGTGATGCAAGGCATTAAATACAGAACCAAAGCAAAACAACACAATTGGGACAATGAATTGGGAGTTTGTGTTACTGTTACCTATAGTACTCTCCAAAGAATAAAAACCAAAACTTTGCAAACTCCCTTGTATGGGTGTTATGTTATGTACAGATGAAGAGATATGGGTCAACATAGCTGTACCATTTGTATTGGCATGCATTTATATGAGTGCATGTGGGGTGTGGAACAAGAGGGGTGTCAGGTAATGGAATTTTGAGCACATATGAAGGGCAAAGTTGGAATTGAGTTGAAATTATTGAGATTTTATAGATAATATGCATCATGATGTGTAAGAGTTGTACTTGCTCCTTGGAGTTGGAATGTTGAAGCAAAACCAAGAAGCTGACCTCTCTCCCACTCTTTCCCTTCATCTTCAACTTCAACTGCTTTATTATTCTCATAAAAGAATCCATAACTTTTCAAAGTATCAATTAAGGATTTTGCCAGGTAGATACATATCAATATATATATATATATATATATATATATTCTTGGTACATGCATTATCAATTATCAATCATGTATTAATTATTGATTGGTTTTTCTTAGGTGAAAAGAAATAGCTTAATTAGCAGGATCCAGAGCCAAATTAGACATGAAAAATAAATAATATGAATCATTGTTCCTTAAGACTAAATTGATTATCACGATGTTTGGCATCAAAGTCAACTATATTATTGATCATACTGAGTAAATTCCAAATATTTATTATAAGAATAAATGGTCAATAAATATTTGATAATTTACATCCAGAATATCAAATCAATAAACATAAAAATGTCTCACACCATCAAGTATACGAATCAATTCAATTATAGTGAAATTTTTCTAACTTTAGCAGTTTTAAATTGAAGTCTTTGATATACAACCTTGGGATATATTTAAAATGGGAATTTTATTTTATACAGTAATTTAATCAACTTAAGAAAAATCAGAGAAAATATGCGTGGTCCTTATATGTGGAAAATTTGACTCGATCTTTAATTTTGCATATATTTATTTCTTCTATATTTTACATTTTAAATAACAATTATTTTTTGAAAGTAGCTTAAACTATTTTGCACGGCCCTTAAAAAAAAAGATTATAGAGTCAAATGTTATTGAAAATGTTAGAGTTTCCTTTTTATTTTAAGAAAGAGATTGTTTTGTTGACTTTTTTATATTAGACATGGATTTTCTGTTTAAAATTTCAATAGATATTTTTTTTATGGAGATCTAATATTGGTATTTCGTCATCATTAAAAAATGAAAAAGAAATAAAAATTATAACTTATTTATTTATGGGTTTTATATGTATTAATTTATTATTTATTTAAGTATTGGAGTTGCAGTTGAAACGTAAGAACCATAGGTGGCGGTATTAACGGCTTTTGGAAGCGAAAAGACCAAGGGCAGAGGGAGATGGTAAAATCACTGAGCGGTTCCGTGTGAGGGGGTGAAAGTTGGGGCCGAAAGGGACACGTGGCAAAAGTAAAAGCAATGATTGGTTGGTTTTGGAGGAATGTGAGCGTCCACGTGGACCACATATCCAGCTGGTAACTGGTAAGTAGCAGTGATGGACCCCTCATACCAAGCCGCCAACGTGGGCCGGGCCCGGACCCACGGGCCCACTACCCAAAAGTTACATATTCCCTGATGAATATGACTTTTTGTTTTTTTTTTTTATTTCATCTAATTTGAACAAAACAAGATTGCATTATTATTAGAATTTAATTTGTTTTGATTTATTTTATAAAATATTATCAGTAAATTAATTTTTAATCAAAAAATAGTACATGTTAAAAGTTATTGAGATAAACTATTTCTCTCTATTATTAGGTTTGGAGAAGATGGATACCTATAATAATAATTATTCTTTCCTCCAACCACTAATTAATTTGGTGAGATTTAATTGAGTGAAAATAATTATGATTAATTTTAAAAATATAAAAAAATGGGAAAAAAATAGTATAAGTTAATGGCAAAGTTAATGTCAAATCAAATTAATCACTTTTTCTTAAAGGATGTGAAACAGTAGACAAATTTCTTTAAAAGTATTTAGTAGGTTGACTAATTTTTATATGAAGACCTAGTCGTTTAGTGGAGTTTATCTTTTTCAAACACTTTTTTTGTGTGTTAATATTTAATGTATTGCATATTTAGGATTTGAATATATATTTAATATAAAATAGTATATTATGTATTATTATGCATAGTGAATTTGTTAATTTTTAAGATAAAAATAAAGAATACATTGATATTATAAAGTTTTAAATGTTATCACTAGAAAATGATCATAAAGTTTAATTTTTGTGATAATGATCTTATAAATGGTTTGGAATGATTTTCGTTAATAAACAGTGTAAATTTATTTAAATTGAAATACACGACTATTAAACTCTTATTTTACATTTTAGTCCTGATTAACAGTGTAAAAACATTTAAACTCAAAATTTATTGATACCGTTGACTAAGTTAGAATTCTCTTTTACCAGTTGATCTCACACATTTGATAGCGATATAATTGGATTAATCTTTATATTCGTTCCTTATTATTGTGCCTAATTTTATAAATTACATATTCTATTTTAGTTATGAATTTATAAAAAATATTTTTTTTTTAATTTTTAAAATTTTATTTTCACTATTAAAATATGCTAATTTAAAAAATATGTTAATGAAAAAAATATTTTGAAAGTTAAATATAAAAACGAGCCTATAACTTCATAAATTAAAATTACCAACAGTTACATGTATTCTTTTTCACTTTCAGTAAAAATTTATTAAACAACCATGATCATAAATAAGATCATCTATAGCCTAATAAATTAGCATAAATAATCTTTTTAATTACATTTTTTATTTAAGAGATTCCAACTTAAATCTTATTTTAAATTGTCGGACCCAGTTGTGTTGGTACTAAACTAACCATTTATTAGTATTTAATGATTTTCTTTATCTATGCAAATGAGAAAAATGATAGAAAATAATATGAATATTTTAGGTGAGAATTGTTGAAAAGGATGAAGCCAGTCAAGAGATGTGGATTTCGTGTTGACAGGTAGATAACGTGTTTTGAACATAATTTTTAATAGTTTGTGTTTCTTTCATTTAAAGATTTTCAATGACATTAAAGTTTACAAGGTGTATTTTTTTTTAATGATTTGTAAAAGGAAAAAGTTTTATGGAACCTACCTACATTAAGAGACAGCTAGATGATTCACTTGGAATTTTATGCTGTTTTTTTTTTTAGATAAAAGTTATTATTCAAATAATTATTGCGATGATTTCAGTTTTGAAACAGAATTCATAAAGTAAAAAAAAAAAATTGTCTGAATAATATAATAAATGTACTATTTTAGTTTTACCTATTTTAATTGTGTCAAATGGGTAGTTTAAGTATCATAAATGTCTTATTTATTTGTTTGGATCTGTCTAAATATTTCTTATCATTTAGGAGTTAAAGTAAAAAATTATTTATATACATTTTTGCTCTCTTCACCCATCAAAATGTCTTTCAAAAAGAATAAAATCACGATTAAACTGTTAAGTTAGAATTTTAAATAATTTAAGGGTTATAATATATAATATTTTTCTTTTATTTCTCAAACTTATATTTCCTTTTCTCTACCTTATTGTTAATTTAATTTCCATCATTATTTTCTCTTTAAATTATATTCAATTTATGAATGTTTATATCCTTTCTTATCTTTATTATTATTATTTTAGTTATTCAAATATTTTTTATCTTTAAGATTTTAATTTTTTGTTCACAGGGTTCTCCTTATTACTTCTTTTCTGACCTTGTCAAAATATCTATGCTAATATTTATTTATTTTTCTATATAGATTTAGAATTGAAAGATTTTCGTGATTTCAACAAGGTTTACCAAATTATGGGATAAATTTTTTAGAGGGTTCTATTTACAAGCAATTTATCGGTAATCTCGCTTCCAACCAAAAAACTCAAAGTAGTTTCATCAAATAATACCAAGTATTTAACTTAGATTTTAATTCTCAATAAATTTGATTTTGTTATATTATAGCCTTTTTTTTAGTTCATTAAATGATGAACCAATCTCACACGCATTGAATTTCAACTATTACTTAAAACATTAAATACTATGAAAAATGTAAGTTATCTTTGTATTTAATAACAATTTGGGTGTTCCAAAAATGATGTGTGCTATACCATAATGGCCAAGACAAAAATAAAATAAAATAAAATCCTCCCAACTAAGAAATAAAAGTAACTAACAAAAAAGATTGAAAAGGGTCTTCATTAAAAGCTCACAAAATGCACATTAATTATTGAAATCATTGGTGCAATTCATACACTAAAATAAGAGTTCATCTCCAAATGTATGAATGACTAAACCACCTAACCTAATTCACTAATATTCATCACATTCCACAATGCTCCAAACCATATTATAAAAAAGGGAAAGAAAAAATATTTTTCCAACCAAACATATATCAACCTTCTGTCTCAATTATAGAAAGCCATTGATAATTTTTTATTTCATCATATTATATAATTAGTTAATATAAGGGAGTGAATCCATGAAAAGTCAAAGGAACCAAATCAAGACAAAATTGGGGAAATCAAACCTTGTGACCCCATGACAATTTTTTACAATAATATTTGAGTAAAGTGTGTATTATGTCTCCTTTAATATTCGATTCAAACAGTTTTTATTTTTTCAAAAGAATTATTTTAATCATCTTATCATTTTACAATCAGTGAATAGTCTCTCACACTGACATTTCTCTTAAATTTTATAAAGAGGGCCAAAATTCACCTGTTCACAGATTTATTTATTTATTTTTAAATTAATGTACATATCTTGAATTTAAAAAAATCTAATAAAAATCAACGATTCATTTAAGTGACTAATCTTTTCAACAAATATTATTTACAAGCAGATATAGAAATATTAAATCTCTAATTACATGTTAAAGAATAACATTACCAATCAAATATAGTATAAGATGTTTCCAAAACCATTATCTACAATAATACAATAGCAGTCCAAATCAGTTTTTTAGCAGATATTTTTTTTCTTCTCACTTCACGTACTTTATCTTGTCATTCATGATCTAGGAGCAAATTAAAGACAAAATTAATTATCAATATTTTACAAAAAAAATGAAAAAACAAATAGTTATCTTTTTTTAAAAAATTAAAACAACAGTGATTATGAGACTAAAATATAGTATACAAGTTGAAATCAAATTTAACAAAAAATGAGAAACCTAATTACATTTTACTCATTCTTTTTATACACACACTAACTCAAATCTATACAAACTGATCCAGTGGTTAGGACTACTAATTAGTGGATAAGAAAGATCACAAGTCAATTAGTAACCAATTTACAAAGAACTTTAAGTGGCCCCCATTAGGGTTATGGCACAGATATGAATGTTAATTGAAGTTAAATAAAGACAAAGAAAACACCACCAGACATGAAAGGAATCTTCTGCTACTTTATTTTTTATTTGATAATATAGTATTTTTTTTGTTCTTTTTGAATGAGTTGTGACCTTAAAGAAATAAACAAGGCTATGAAGAAGCAAAGAGCTTCTTGTTTCTGGTGATGTATAATTTTTCATAGGGAAGTAGACGTAGGATCCACCAATTCCACAGGGAATCTTAAAAATGATACACCAACAAACAATCTTTCATTTCTTGTTCATATTTAACCTAATTTTTCTTCATGTCTTTAATGGGATGCCTCCTCCATAACCACTACCAAACAACACTATAGTACTGCCTTTACCTACTCAATTTTGTAAGAGAAACTTAGCAATGAAATCTTTGGAAAAAAAATATGTTTATATTAATATGTGTATATTATTCTAGTACTTTAAGTTTTGTTGTGATAATAATTTTATACCACTCAAATAATATTATTTCTAGTTGAAACAAATGTGGTTTATCAAAATTTAGTTTTATACAAAATTCTTCACTAATACAACTATTTATAATATAAAAAGAGCTTCTTAAAACTTCTTGAGGGATAAGATTATACGAAATTGATTAAATCAAACCAAGTATTTGTTTTGATTACTAAAAAAGCAAATTTATTTTTAATTGTCACTCAAAATAATTTCAGTGATAAAATAGAGAAAGTGTTTTTTTAAATATAAAAAATTTACAATAATTTACAGACACATAAACAAATAATTTTCTTAAGATAAACAAAATACAAAATATGTAGTATGGATGTAAAATTATTTAATTAAAAAAATATATGCTTTTCCCATTCATGATATTGGACGTTGCATTGTGATCAATACAATATATATACCTTGACCATCATCATCAGTCAAACTTCAAGACTTGTCATAACAAAATAAACTTTTCAACTTCTCCAACCATATAGAAATGACAACTAACTAATTTATTAGGTCATTTTACTATTTAATCAGCAATTTAAAGAATGGCATTCGATCATGTATAATTGATCCACATATCTCTGTGGAGCGTTAACCTTCATTTATACAAAAATACTTATCAAAATAGAAGGAAGAAATGACGAATTTAGTTTTTAAAATTCTACAGGTTCTTAAAATTATTATTTATTTTATTTCTTAATATAATAATAATAGTAACAACAACATATAGTGACATAATTTTAAAAATTTAAACAAAATTTCAAAGAATTTAGTGACTATATCAAGCTTTTTTAGGCGTAAAATTAGCATGACAGTGAAAATCTATTAAAGAAAAATGATACGTTGAAATACAATTTTAGAGACTAATTGACCATTTATTCTTTATCATGATTCTGCAATAAATCGACTTACCATTTATGGGCCTAATGGTGCGGCTAGCCCAATTTTAACGTTTTAGGCCGAAAACCTTAGTTTTTGTTTTTTAACATGATTGGGAGCGTTTCTTCATGCACCTCCATACTTTTTGTATTTTTCCAAATTGTCCTTCGTTAAACTTAAACCTCCATACTTTATTCTATTCCTGGCTGTTCAAAATTTTTCTTTTTTTGAGAAAATTAAACCTAATACATTAATTTAGAATTTATATAGTATGATTTATTTTATTTCTTTTAACCAATATTAAAATCGAAACATAAGTTATGAGACCAATAATTGAAGTAGGTTTTACCTCATCTAATTAACAAAGTCTTGTCTTAGACAACCAGAAAGAACAAATCTAATTTATTTAAGAAACTATACACATGCATTATCAATCTTTATTTTTCAGCAGCAAGGTTACTTTGCATACATAATCATAGCAATGCTGAACTTAACTAACTTAGAACACACTTTAAAATGTTCATTACTTATGATATGGTCAGGGTATGGGATAAACAACCACTTTTCCTGTGGCTCTTGAAGTTTCTAAGTAGGAAATGGCTTCAATAAGCTGAGAAAATGGCAATGGAGACTTGGCATCAAGTACTGGCTTCACTTGACCACTCTCAAAGTAAGGTCTCAATTTTTCCAAGATTGATCCTTTGGAAGTTAGCACAAAAACCAGTGCTGGTGGATATCCTGGTGGTACTATTGTCACAACTTTTCCACCTTCTTTAATGGCCTTAAAGGCTCTATCAGATTGCCCTAAAATATACAAAAGTATTTGTTTTTGGTAAGCAATTAGGGTTTCATGAGAAGCAATAATGATAATAGATTATCATTTTTAAGAGAGTGAAGTAATTTTAGTTTTTCATTGTTTTAAATTTAATTTTAACTTATTGGATATATATATATATGGCACATCTTGACACCGAACTATTATCATTTTGCTAATTGTAACATTAAAGTTTATTTATTTCTTTTCAAAAACACTTGTAACATTAACCTTTTAAATTTTCACATATTCTAATACAATGTATAGAAAATTTTTAAAAAATAAAATAAACTTAGAGCAATGTCGTTTTACAAATATTGGTAACAAAACAATCTTTTAAACTTTACATGTCATTATTTCATCATAGAAATTTGAAAAATCAGTAAATTGTGTGAAAGTTAAAAATTTCATTAAAATGTGAACAAAATTTACAATAAAATACTAATAGTTAATATTTGGGTTGTAAAATGCATAATTGAATGTTGAATTTTTAGATATTACGAAAAAATATATATATTACCCCATTTTTGTTTTATATTACAGCAGTTTAAACCAAATGAAAATTCATTGGCACAAAAGTCTCACCTACTGCATCATACACAAGATCATATTTTTGTGGAAGATCTTCAAAGTTGTACTTTGTATAATCAATAGCCAAGTCAACTCCTAACTTCCTTAAATGTTCAAGTTTGGCAGTGCTTGCAGTTGCTGCTATCATAGATGCCTTATAAACATGTTTGGCTAGCTGCAACCAAAACACACACACAGCAATTCATCATCTTAGTAAAGATATAAGTATTTTGACAGAGATTAAACATAAAGTAATAGATATTTTACATTAATGTCATGGTAATGAAAAAATAACAACAAAATCCTTTTGAACTCATTCATGTGTTAAGATGTACCTGAATGGCATAGCTTCCAACTCCACCAGCTCCTCCCAAAAAAAGGACAGATTTGCCAGCAGAAAACTGAGCATGCTCAAAACCTCCAAGGGCAGTCTCAAGTGCCAAAGGAATGCTAGCAGCTTCAATGAAGCTTAAATTGGATGGTTTATGAGCCAACAGTTTCTCTTCTGCAACAGTATACTCTGACAAACTGCCAAGAATCTTCAGATTCGACACGCCTTGCTCGTTGATAACACCATATACTTCATCTACAACGTTAAATTTCCTTACTTCTCCTCCCACTCTCACCACTATGCCAGCAACATCAAAACCAGGCACAGTCTTCTCACACCATTGAGAAAAGTTTTAAATTGAAATTCTAATCAATCAATTATTTGCAGCCTTTCAGTCATATTACTCTTTCAGTTCCATTATATAAAGACAGTAAGTTTTAAAAGTTAAAAATTATATTAATTTCAGAAACTAAATTCAAATTTAAAGAATTTATTTGATATCTTCTGAATTTTAGAATATTTTATGAGGAGAAATAAAATGAATTATCAGAACAAAAAAAAGTAGAGGTGTTTTGTACATACAGGTAGATGAGGGTCAGTGTCCTTGAAATTCCCACGCATCCTCGCGTAATCGATTGGATTAAGGGATACTGCTATGACCTTGATGAGCACTTGATCATCTTTGAGTTGTGGTAAGGGCCAATTGGGATCAAACTTTAGAACATCAGCTGGTTTACCATGTTGAGAGTAGTACCAAGCTTTTGTGTGGGTTGGAATAGTAGAATCAGTGCTTGATGCAGCTTCTGCCATATATTAGATCTTTGAAGTGATTAGTAAGAGATTCGGAAGAGATTAAGAGAACAAGGAGAGATGAAGATGAAGTTCATAAAGGCAAAATTTATAGGCTCTAATTTGATGCAAAATTAGGAAATCATCATATATATAATATTCATTAGAGAACTTGTTTTCTATTGTATTTGAAATTTTGTGATTTTCTTGCAATAATCATTATTATTTAGGAGTTAACTAGTTCCGTATTTGGCTAGCTCCTAAAAATGAGTGCAGACATAAAAAAAAAGACTTAAACTCAACAAGATAAAACCAAAATGTAGAGACTTGTCCAGTAGAACCTTGCCCAGAAAGATTATGTGTGTGTGATTGGTTGCGACGTCATGCATGATGTGTTACTGTATTAAACTTTTATTCAAGTTTCATTGAATTATTCATCCTCGTACCAAACCTAACTTTGAGTTGAATAATTCATTAAAACAACAATTTTTGTTTG
>Ga0099825_1002857_pt1 | contig 23089 bp, 16 predicted proteins | sample SiratroredBW_FD_76838 | JGI IMG/M metagenome (GOLD analysis project Ga0099825, IMG submission 76838) | Root nodule microbial communities of legume samples collected from California, USA - Siratro red BW | ecosystem: Host-associated > Plants > Roots > Nodule | place: USA: California | collected... | reverse complement strand
GATTTTTCTACTCCAAAACGTAGAATTCAAAGTAAAAAAAAAAATTTCATTTAAAATATATATATATATATATATATATAGATATATATATATTTTATTTTTTTAGATTATACGTTTTGGAATATATTTTGGTATTTTGGAATGTATTCCGGAACATAGAATCCAAAAATATAAAATATGTATATTCTGATTGTATTCATGGAGGTGCACAATGCAATGTCCTAAGACCTCGTGGCCTCAAATTCTTGGCCAGTCTATGCATTTTATCAAACAATTTGGAGGCATCATTGAAGGTCTATGGCCAAGTTCAAGAAGAAATGCAAAACTCAAGGATATGGACCCTGTCAGATTGCAGTATATTATACATATAAAACCAAATGTAGATCCCATTATCTTAGTTGTAGATTCATGTTCAAAGAACCATGGGAGTGGTAGCCGAGGATAAGATTTTGAACGTTATTCCACTATGGAAGACTTTAGAAAGGGTTTAAGAAAAAGGGACTGTGAATGGAGGTCGGTTTGGATTGGGTGGAGATGGGTTTGGGTAACAAAAAGCTCAGTGTAAAAGTTGTACCTTCCAGATAACGAACCTCTACAAAAGCACACAATACTGTAAAATGAAACTATACAAAAGCACGCACCTTTATATATATATATCATGAACACAAGAAAGCAAGAAAGTGAACCTCAAATTTGTCTTGACAATGCCCTCATATATCATCTACGAGACTACGATATACATTACATGGCACTTGATAAAGTTCAGGAGTGACAAATGTTTGACGAAGCCTAATTGTATAGTCTGCCAGAAGAAAAAATCAGGCAAATGAATCAGAAAAAATAAATCAAGAGCTCAATGGAAAACCACTTCCTCTTTGCTGTTTATGACATAAAATTGTGTATCTGGCAGAAAAAGCAGGCTTATAAGCCAGGAGCAGCATTAGAATCATCACCACTGCCGGCTTTACCATTGCCACTGTCTGGATAGTCCAACTTGCTGTTAAATTCCAAGCCATATACGTGACCCATTTTCACACGTTTGGTCTCTAAGTATCTCTTGTTCTCTTTTGTGACAAGTGATAACAATGGTATCCTACCGGAAATTGTCAAACCATAACCTTTGAGCCCCACATATTTTGCCGGATTGTTTGTCATTAGCTTCATAGAACGAACACCCAAGTCCCTCAAAATCTGCAAAATGCAATTTCAAATTCCAACCTTTTGACTCAATACAAAAAACAAATAGTATGAAATTATACGTTGCACCAGATATAGCATGCCAATGAACTTTCATCTCATTGCAAACTTCTACATTCCAATCACAAAATGATATACACAGTAAATTTTTTGTAAAAACTATTTTAAAAGTCAGATCTCCCATAATTTCTAATTAGTTAACCAAGTCCAACTTTTTACCCTCGGTGCAAAGAAATTAAACTCCAATGTAAATCACCAAGAAGTTAGACTGTAAAAGAATCCAAAGGAGTTACCAAGTATTTTTACTATAATTACCTGTGCACCAATTCCATACTCCCTTGAGTCAACAGGCAATCCCAACTCTTCATTAGCCTCTACAGTGTCCCGTCCATCATCCTGTAGGTTATAGGCACGAAGTTTGTGGCCCAACCCAATGCCCCTTCCTTCATGTCCACGAAGATAGACCAATACACCTCTACCAGCACTCTCAATCTGTTGCATTGCAAGAGAAAGCTGATTTCCACAGTCACATCTGGCAGATCCAAATATGTCTCCAGTGAGACACTCTGAGTGTACCCTGACAAGTACATCATGTCCATCACCAATGTCACCCTGTCAAGCTATAGACAGTCAAAACCACGACATTGGCTAAAAGTTTACTATTAAGCAATTCAATTTTCTAACATGGAAAAAAGTTCAACATAATTTGAGCAAATTCTATTTTGCAAATGCTTCAGGCTTATAAACTTACCAGCAAACACCTTGAACGCAAAATAATGAAAAAAAAAGCTAAACATCAATTTATCCCCATAGAAAAACAAAATACTATGACAGTGTTAGTTTAAATGATAACAGGCTTACATACATTTGTAATTCCTAAAGTTTACCTCGATTATCACCTCTATACTTAAAGAGGTCGTCCTTAATCCCAATAGTTAAGATAATTAGCTAAATTAATCACTTATTTAATAAGCTTTCATCACATGAGATCTTATGCCATGAATTCAACCATGAAACTTATATGCTAAAAAGGGTGTATTTTCATAATTCTCACAAAGACACTTGTTGAACTAAGCTTAAAAGAACTTATGAGTCGTAAGTCATTTTAATTTTTCAGACAGAAATTTGGAAATCAATTTGCCCTTAAAAAAAAGGTTGGATTTAAGCATAGCAATAAAAATATATTGCTGGGCAGTGTAGTATGGTTAACGAAGCTGCCTGGTGATTTTGATTCATGTTGTTCTACGATACTGGCATCCTTTCTATTTTCACATTTTTCCGTTGTTATTTATTTAAAATTTTCAGTCCAACTATGAACACTGTTCACACATGTTGCTACAAATAATAGTCCAACATAAACACAGGTATTGCTCACCTTAACCATTGTAATATGCTCAATGCCATCTAAAAGCGACCTATAGCAGTTAGCTGTAAATGGCCCCCACATTGTTGGTATTACTGCAGAACCAGCAGGCTCTACTAGTTTATCTCTCTTCCTTCTATATCTGCAATAAAAACAGTTGTCAATCTCTCGAGTATTCAAAGAAAAGTATCCAGTCAGCAAAAACCAGGGAAAAGAGACTTATGTAAGGAAAAAAGAAATAAAAGCACAAAATCGAATAAGCATTGAGAAAATTCTAACTGTTCATACATATAATTTTTGTTCAATGGCACTCTAATTCTGGTACACATAATGAAATAAAAACAAAATAGAATTTCTGTTTGTATAATGTTATTTGAAAAATCCATGATTGTAAATAAAATTAAATCAAATACACTTCATAAGCGCAGTGACCTCAAAAGTCAGAAGTATCACAGAAAGACAACTTTCGGTATTTAAATTATAATATCTTCAGCAGTTGAAACTTACTTAAAAGATATCATAAACATGCATATAGTGAATGTTTCATGAAATATAAACACATACCTTATTAAGTCAGCAATAGAAACAATTTTTAAATTTTCACGCTCTGCAAACTGGCGAAGCTTAGGTAATCTAGCCATTGAACCATCATCATCCACAATCTCACACAGAACTGCCGCAGGATTCAGACCAGCAAGTATGGCAAGATCAACTGAAGCTTCTGTATGTCCAGCTCTCTTCAGCACACCACCCTCCCTGTATTTTAGTGGGAAAATATGGCCAGGTCGGTTGAAATCACTTGGTTTTGAATCTTTGGATGCAAGGGCAAGTACTGTTGTAGCCCTATCACGAGCTGACACCCCTGTGGTAGTACCATGTTTAGCATCCTACAAGTATAAGGTAAAGTGTTAAAGTATAGAAAAATGCATTATCGTAGAGACACAGAACAACTACATACGTATAATGCATGCACCAAATTGTACATACCACTGTTACAGTGAACGCTGTCTTAAGTTTCTCGTCATTATACTGACTGTTTACCATCAAAGGAAGTTCCAATCTCTCCAAATCTTCCTCCTTCATGCTTATACACACTATCCCAGTTCCATGCTTCACAATAAAAGCCATGGCCTCAGGTGTAGCCAACTCCGCAGCCATTATCAGGTCTCCTTCATTTTCCCTATCCTCGTCATCCACAACCACTACCATCTGAAGCACAAATTTAGTTCATAAATGCAAAACCAAAACCTTTGACACTATAAACCTCCCCTTCACAAAACAGAAAAAGACAGATCCCATAAACAGATAAGGCAACAACCTTTCCATTCCTAATGTCTTCAATGGCCTCAGGTACAGAAGCAAAACCTTCTGTTGGAGTGTCGAAGTCACACTCCTCATCATCATCAGAAAAACCACTGCCTGCTGGCACCGCCGTGTCTATTCCCGGAGTTCCAAATGCTGCGACATCACGTTGCCCCTCAGTTCCACCATAGCTGTTTGGATAAGATCCCAATCCAGAGGTGAATGTAGCTTTAATTCTAAAAGTAGCACTGGAGACACTGGAGTTGAGTTGAACAAAGGCCAAATCCGACCCATGTCCACTAACTGAAAACTTGTGCAACCCAGTGAACAATTTCAATTGTTTGCATACGCTACATCACACAGGGGAGCAACCAAAAGATAAAATTAACAATTTTGACATCCAAACTGCGTTATCACATACACAACATCTGCATATAAATGATATATAAAACCCCCAGCTCCAGAAATTAAACATGTTTGATTGAATCCACCTCAGTTAAATTCACAAAATGGACATCCATAATTCAGAACTGAAAGTTAATCCAATCTTAATTTCGTTTCAAGTGAGATGCTAAACCAGAGTTATATTGAAACATCAAAATTATGACCAACACGGGTTAAACTAATCCAAACGAGAACCAAACATTCATAAAGTAAATTTCCAAAAAAGAGGGGAAATGGTGTATGAAGTGTTGGAATGGGAGATGGAAACAAACAAACCTAGGGCGGTAGAAAGGAGTTGAGAGACTGATAGAAGAGGCCATTTGTGTGTTGAAAGGTTTATCGAACTTGTTTGCGTTCCGCAATTTGAATATCCCAAAAAGTCACACCCTCCTTACCTTTTTCTCTTTCGTCAATTCATCCACTTTAAGCCTGGATATGTGGACGCTCCGACCCGTTTAAGGTCCGCTTTTAAACGGACAGATAAGTCCCAACCCACGAAATAAACGGATTTTTTCTACCAAAAGATCTCAGACAGCACCGATTCGCCGGTTCAAATAATTACAGGTAAAAAAAATAATTCAAACAGCGGATCTTCTTCGCGGAGGCGCCACCGTGTGTTTGCACCGGCGAAGCTGCGACGTCGCACTGAAGTCGGCAGGTCTTAAAAATGGGTCCGCAAACAGTACGCGGATCCGAATCCGTTTTACCTACCTCTAATGAACACACATAAACGTGGAGTGACCACTGTAACTGTAACGATGGACCTCAATAATTAAATGTGTGGATATTTTCGATTTTTCTTCCAATTTTATTTATTGAATCTTCTTCACAATTCTAACAAATAATGAAATTAATGGATGGTCCACTGATAGTGGAAAGCCTGCTGTGAGAAAAAGAGCATTAATTTCAATGGTAAGATTAATTACAGCACACCATGCTCTTTTGAAACTGTGGGCACTTCCTTCATACTTGTATTAAATAATATTTAGCAGATGTGAAATTAAAAAAAAAAATCTTACTCTTTGTTAATATCATTACCATTAAAATATTAAAACTCTAAATTTTTCTACTCAATTCCAGTAATAAAAAATTGACACAGATAATTCATGAAAAATGTGAAGGTGTAAATAGTTACTATTACATGCTAACATTTCTTCAATCTATGTCCACATTCTACTTGTTCTTGTTCTGCAGAACCAAGAAGTACCATATGGAGATATCAGCACATGAAGTTCTGCATAATATATCATCTGGGCACACTTGTTTCAGAGGAGAAAATTTGCTTACTTACTAATTCTCCCATTATAAAAGATACACAGTTTATCTTACAAATGATAATTCAGTCACCAGAATCCCTGTATTCAGGAGGAGGACGTTTGATTCTCTCAAATATCTCATCAAGGGAATCAGATGGAGAGTCTGAGATTTTAATTGACTGGTGAGTATTAGCTAAAGGGAGGAATCTCTTGGAGTCAATGTTAGATCTCAAACTTTGAAATCCATGCATCATTGATTCCCAACTTGAGGCTAACACTGATGATGAAGGTGCTGAACTTGTTGTGTTCTGAGAATCATTACCATTACTTGAAAAGGAGGAAGAAACTCCTTCTTGGGTCAAATCTTTTCTAGACACTTCCTCGTTGAGGTTTGTCCTCAATGCTGCATATTTTCTGCTGCCAAATTTTCTACTCAGGTCATTGGCTTCATTTTCCTCTTCCATTGTGTTGGTAGTGGCAATCTCACCCTGAGCCTGAAGAAGAAATATAAGGAGAGGAGGGAGAGTTTAGTTACAATAGTTAATTAGTAGCACAAGATATTGCATGTGAGGCTTCTTCTACAAGTCTTTGTTCAGTTGCTTATCAGATTTTCTTGGTTCAGTGAGACATACAAGCTTAAGAATTTGAGCTAGTTTAAAATAGGCACACATTCTAAGATTTTGAAAAGAAAAATGATCATGCCTAGTGGTTTTAGATGCATACCATGTTCTTGCTGGTTGATTCAACATCCATACTTATGCTGAAACTCCTTGCCAGAGGGAAAACAAGTTCACCAACTTTGTGTCCTTGCTGGAGTAGAGAACGTTCTGAGGAAAGGTAATGGATTAGATGCAATGGAGTTACTCCTCCAAAAATAAGGATGTTGTAGTAACTGAAAAGGTTTGAACTCACCTCTCTGCAAGATTATTACCCCGGATGGGTCAAATCCATCCATGTCTTCTGCATCATCATTTAACTTAAATATTTTCCAATTCCCACAATACTTGATCACCCGGTCAAAAATATTTCCTGCTATTAGTGAAGTGTATATAACCATGATTAGGGGGTAAATTTTGTTGAATCCTTTTCCAAAAAAGGGAACAGCGTCATTGATTCTTCCCATTTTCTGCCCAACAAATAGAGTATTGCAACAATATTAGGGAAGAGGTCAGGAATCTAATTACAATGATCAGGTGAAGCTATCTTAAACAACATGCAGTGACAGATTGGATGTTAATTCATTGCATAAAATTTCATGTTACCATTCTTATGTTTGTTTGATGGAAACAACTTTACTAAACTTCTTACTATGGTTGTTTGCCCCCCAAAGTGTGTCCTCCTTGTCAATCTATGTTATTAATTTTTTGAACATATGAAACTATCATAAAATAAGGATTAAAACAGAGAATAAAATTTGTTTTTATAAGAGCTAGAATACATAGTTTCTGTAGGTATGAATTAAAAGAAAAGTTAGGATAAGTATAGAGATCAAAAGATTACTTTAACCATTTTTTTTCATTTGTGATTAAACATAAATAATTCAACCAATCCACTCCTTTATTTTAAAGTGTATACTATGATCTTAACTTAGTAAGCTTTAAGTATTGAAGCACACTTACTCAATATAGCAGAGACAAGATTATTTTAAAGGAACCATATATGAATGTTATGGTTTTGTTGGCATAAGCCATAAGGGCAGATGTTTAGAACACAAAAGTTTAAAAGTTTTTATTGAAATATAAAATGCAAAAGTAATTTATTTTAACTTTTTTCAATAAAACCTAACTCAGTAATAGTAGGCAAACACGCTACCTAAGAACACCAATTATTAAAGACAAGATCATGATTTTAGAACAATAACAAATTAAGCACCAGTAAATAGTAAAATACTTTCTCAAAAATGGTTTTTCTATCCCCTCCAATATTTATGAGATTGAGAAAGTTGTATGAAATGGGTGCGGCATATCTTGCAATCATCCTACACAAAAGAAAAATTACATGCAGAGGCAAAGAATTTAGAATAAATATATTCACACAAATGATGAAAAAATAGTATATTTAAAGAAAGTGACTTACGAGCATATCATAAGCAAGCTTACTGAGCTTGTTTGCTTTGGAGTCAGTGAGTAAAACATCATCGCTCCCATTTTAAACAATGAAAAATATGTACAAATACACATATACATCAAGGGGATGAAAGCAGCTAACTGGAAAAAATTCAAACAGTCATTTATCAGGAAAATGAACAAAGAAAACTATTAATTTCATGCATGAGTCTACTTAAGCTGCAGGTAGATGGCTAAACTGCAACATTTAGAAATGTTTCATCTTTCAGGTCTTTTCTAAACAAAATTATCTTGTAGGAACTATTTATTATTATTTCTTCTAAATTTAATTTTTAATTTATGGACAAACCAATTTTTTTAAAATATTTAGGAAAAAGTTTCCTACCCTGAATATGCATAACCCTTCTGCAATGAATATCAATAATTTGAACTCACAAAAATCCAATGGAAGCAGCAAGTGAAACAATCTTGATTATCAGATCTAAGGAAAAACTATACCCTTGACAGAAAAAAAAAATTAAGAGGAAAATTAATTTATTTCAAATAAAAGTATATTGGAACAAGTCTACAAGAATTACCTGCACAAGCACTTCTTGTTCTCCAGCAGCATGTACTAGGATAGAGAAAAGGGATAAATCAACTCCACTGGTTAGTATGGTAGCCTCTGCTAATAGAATTGCAAATGACATGCAGCCCAAAATAACAGCCAATGATTTCTCAAGATGTTTCCATAATATACATCTCCATAGAAACTCTGGTAAATTTACAATCAAAGAAATTTTTGTGAAGATCCAAACTCTAATATTTCTGTAAAAGAAAAGAAAATGTTTATGGTGATGATAGATAGCTTTTATATTTGGTGACAGAGATTTAATTTCCAACTTTAATACCATAAGGTATAACTAGTGAGTCTATAGGTGACATCCTACTTTTTCTTCCATGCATGGAGAAAACAATACATAAATTTATCAGAAAAAGAGTAGAAAGAGCACATAAATTTAATAAGCGGCAAGTACCAATTGTTTCCAAAAATGCACCTACTTTGCCTGTGCGTTCAGGCCTCAAGCATGAAGTATATTTCCTGCAACAGTGAAAAAAATACCTTCAAATATATCTTTAGTCTCAAAATAAATAACATAGATATTCTCTCCCTATATTGCTCTCAAATTTGTTTTCTAGAAGAACCCTTTTGTCTAAGATATGTCGGATTATTTTACGTACATTCAAGAACCAACTATTGGAATCATATAAGCTCACAAAGTTTGCTTACTAGTGGCATAATTTGTTCACTGTCAAAAGAACACGATGATGAGACTGAAAAATGAGAAAAAGTGGAGGTTAAGACAAACCATCCTGTAGTCTCACGACGCTCATAATTCTTTATGGTATCCTCCAGCTCAAGGGCTTCTATGACAAATTTTGTATATTCACTTCAAAAACATAATAATAATAAAAATAATAGTAAGATATCCATAACACAGATTTTCTTAGGACATGCAGAGAATATGTAGCTAGTGAAAATAAGAGTAATTCAATGAAGCATTATGGTACGTTGTATCAAATGGCATTTCAGAAACACAGACATTACATAATCATATAAACATAAGAGTGTATAGCACAAGAGGACATACATATACAAAATTTCACTCATTAACCTATATTTTCCAAGCCATGTTGCATTCGTTTGTCAAGATTTCATGCAGTTTCAAGCTATTTCAATGAGGCAAAGGATTTTCTTAAAGGAGCAAAATCACTCCTACAAGTGATTAGAGGCTACCTTCTATATCGGTAGTATTGCTCACGAGCTCTCTTAAGACGACGTCTTAGTGATGCCATAGATTTGTCATCTCTGTCGTAATCCATGTCACTTTCTCCTAGTCTTCCTCCCTGTGGTTTGAAGGAGGGGTCTTCCTTCAACTGGAAAAGGCAGTTATATGAACATGTATATATCAATAGAACATTTTGAATCAAAATACCAGCATGTATAAAAAGATTTTACCATCTGAAGCAACATTTTGTCAATTATATTCATGTAGGGTCTCAAAGAATCCCGCTTGGACATTTGCTTTGATGTTGCCTGTGTGATCTGACAATGGCACACCATGAAAAATCATATCTGCAAAGAATAAAGGATAAAAAAGAAAGCATTTCTCTTTATCATTGCAATGCAGATTTAGTTTGATCCACTATATATACACACCAAATTTTTCAATCAAGTGAACGTTACTCATCAAGATGAAAGAATGGCAAATTTTCTACAGTTTTATTGCAGTCCTCAAATTGAAATTGGATCAATAACAAACAAGAGTATTAATATTGCAGGGCAGGATACTTCAAATTACATGACAGCCATCCCACTTTCAGGAAAAGAGACAATAAATGCAAATTCAGCAGACTTTACACAAAATGCAAATTTAATTGTTAGAGGGTCATTGTAGACAAATGGTATGAATAGCTTACAACAATAGCATTTGAAAAATTACGATGAGCATCATCTAATTGGACTGCCATTTTTGCAACTTTATGTGAAAGAACTTTTTGCTCAATGCTCCAATCTGCCTTTAACCAAATGCCCTTTGGAATTTCACTCAAACCAAATCCAAGTAGAAATGCACCAGTAACCAGTCCAAATGTATTGGAGCAAGCCATGGCAAAACCCGAAATATTACCACTCCTGAAAATTATGTAACATAAAATCAGTAGAGGTTTAGCTTGCAATGATTTAAAGGTTTGGCAGTGAACAGAAAATTTGAAAGTTGGATATAAAATTAATTGGCAGATAACTAGAAGAAAGGTTCACATCCAACGATTCAAGTACATAAATGAAAGACAATAGAAATATCAAAGAAAGAAGCAGACCAATAATTTTTGTGTAAAGAAATTAGTAAGATCACTCCAAAGAGTGCCACAGAGCCGAGAGACAGATAGAAAACAAGGTTTCCGTGTAAGCTGGTCCTCAATCTTGCTTTCACTGTAAAGTCTCCAGCATCTTCATAACCCTGAATAGTGGGAACCACAGCCCTGTTTAGAGAAATAATTTAATACAGAACTATGAGTGTGTATTTCTATTCACCTAGCTGCCATAAACATTGCACACAATTTCATATCAACTAGGATAACTCATGAACAAATCAAAATGCTGTCAATTATAAAAGTAATGGAAATATTCTCATGCTCAGTTTTCTAGCTGCTGCTGCTTGTTTCCTCTATGAGTGTGAGTATATTTGTATATTTAACATGTTATGACTAACAAGGAAACAAAAGGGTAGCTTAAAAACAATTTGAATTTGTGTAGAAGACTTGATTGAAGCATAAGTAACACCATATAAAGCTATTAAATTTCAGAGGAATTAGTCAAGTGGAACCAGATTACAGGGAAGCAGCTTACCATGTAAGTAAGAAGGTACTCCAATATGACGTACTCCACAAGAAGGAAATTGCTCCACTTTCATCATTATTCAGTGCCTATGAATGAAGGGAAATGACTTGACCAAGTTGCAGTGAATCAAATACCAGAAAGTAAAATATCCGTTAATGAAAGAAATAAACTCTAACTTCATTCTATTTCTTTATTGATTAGCACACATTTTGAGAACAAACTATACTCAACTAGAAAGCAATTTTCCGTTGAATGTTTAACCGTATTTCTCGTCTCATGTAATATGTACAAAACAACAAAAACCATAGAAAACTGAAATATATGTGTATGCACTGACAAATTAGTATAGAAATACCGTCCAAATATCTGCAGGGACAAGGATGATGATGGAGACGGAGCAGAACCAGGTGTATGCAACGGTGAAGAACACGTATTTGGGTACATCAGGCCCAGAGAAATAATTCAAAGTGATAATGACCATGCCAATAGCCACGGGCAATGAGAACATATAGAACACCCACATTTTAATGTTACACTGTCTTATGTTTCACGTTATACATGCATGCATGTCCCTTTTTTTGCATGTACAATAGTTTCCTCTCCTTTTCCAATCTGGAAAACAATACAGAGAAGATGGGAAATTGAGAAAAGGAGTTTATCTTAGGACCTAAGTTGAAGAAGAAGGAGAACCGGTCAAAAGGACCCCTTTTTTGCTCTTCACTACCTCATTTAGCATGCTACTTTCCCCATGTGTCATCTCATTTGTAAATGTTATATGGATATATGGTTTGGATCCAACCCATAACCCTAAATGCTAATAAATCCAAGGTAAAAGTTCACATTCAAACTATATAAGTTTCTTTGGTTTGGATTTCTATATTTTAAACTTCATTATATGAGTTTAAATATCGAATCCAATAACGTAGAACTTTATCCTACTCCTACCTATACCATTTTTAAATTTAAGTCTGTTTTAATATAATTTTCTATTTTTTGTAATTTTATTTTATGTTTTTAATATTTTATAAAAATACAATTATATCATCGAATGTGCTTAAGTGGGATAGATGTAAAAATAATTGACGAATCCAAACTTAACTCAATGATTAATATTCATGTTTTAAATCTTAACATTTCTTAAATTCTAACTATTGGCAAAATTCTTCTTGCACCTCAATGTTTTCTTCCCACACCTTCATATAAAAAGTAAAAATATTGTTTTACATGTAATTTATAATACAAGATAAAAATTATTAATCTAGATTAAACCTGTAGGAATATAAAAATTATATTTCAAATTATACAGTCTGAAAATAAAAAAAAAATTGTGTTTCGAATTACATAATCTAAAATAGAATAATTTGTTTGTGTTTTGGATTGAGCAATCTAAAATATAAATTTTAGAAAGGTATTTTTGTATTTTCAGAAATATGGATTGCATGAATAAGTGTTTGTTCATCCCTATACTTTATCAAACATGAGCCATTATAATTGGTCAAAATACCGCTAATGATTTTCGTATATGTTTTCTTTAAGAGGACCCTTTTGGAAGATGATTGGTTTCTATCATTCATGGAATAAAAGGCTAGTCTACTTTGTGATTGTTGTTGAACCTACTTGTTTTCTCACTTAACATGAATTTAGGAGATCTAACTCATGTTTTAATCACAAGTCAATAAATATATATTAATAAATAAAAAAATTACGTATTTCAGTTTAGTCTTGAAAATAACAAATATTTAGGACCTTTTAACAACACAATAATTATGTTGTGAGAAGTTGTAAGGTATTTTTAATTGCATTAATTCAGATGTAACAGGACACATGATAATTTTATAAGTCTCTGTATGTGTAAATCTATGACAACTCTTTAGTTAACAGATGGCTAACAGTGAATGTTAGAGGTGCCTGGGTAGTGGAACCATCTTCTCCTTTCTGCTCTTGATTGCTATCAATGTCATTCAGTTTCTTCAAACTCATTTGGCCACAAGAAGGGGAAGAAAATGAGAATTGTTTTGAAACCATATGCAGATGAAAGTGTTCATGACCCGAATAATCTTATGGCTGTTGCACCACATAGTGCACATTACTTCCTCTTTTCATAAGCCAATCTTCACTTCAATATTGGCCATGATGTAAATGTTGTATTTCTAGCCAGTACTAAGCCTAAAGACAGTGCAACTCCAAACATAGCATGCAGCCTCACACAGAAGTACTTAGCCATGAAAATCTTATTTTTGTCCTGAAAGAATACAACTCACGTTTAGCAAACTACAGCAAATACATCAGGGAAACAAAGACGCAGCACCAGTTTTTCACTTGCCTTGTGATTGTCTTCGACAAATCTAATGACCAGGTTTCCCATCGGCAAGGTCAATGCACAAAGGAACTAGTACAATCATTTTCATAACCAAAAGAACAATCATAAGTGCATGGTCCAAATTAACAAGATAAAAAAGGGAAAATATCATAAATGAGATGCAAAAAAGGACTGAGTTTAGAAGTACATACTACACAAGTGAGAGGAAGTGCCTTGCTTAGACCAAAAGCAGCCAAAAGAGCATAAAGCATCAAGACTGCCCCTTTCACTACCTCTGCACCTTTCTTAGTGCCAAGTCTTACCTGAAAGAGAAATGGAAAATAAGCAACACGGGCAGATTTACATTGTTAACGTGAACAAGAAAAATGTTAAATTGAACAAGTGCATGTACCAAAGGTGACATTTTCCCAACCTCTTTATCTCCTTCCACCTGTGGAGTTCATAAAAACATGCCACCTAATCAAAGTTATTCAAAACCGTAAAATAGAGAGTTCAATTACAGAAATGAAAGTACCTGATGGAAATGACTGCAAAACAAGATAAGAGATGTTGTGAGGCCAACAAGAATTGATGCAGAAAGAACTGTTCCACTTAAAGGGACATGGTTCATCACACTGTCCAAAACATTCAGAATCAAAACCATGAAAATCAAATAGTGTAAGTGACATTCTAATTAGGTAGCTGAGGTAACCTTGCACTTCCATGTAGTAAATAAAAAGCAGTAGTAGCAAAGGGACCAAATGCTGCAAAGCACAAGGGCTCTCCCAGCCCCTGGTAGCTTAACCGAAATGGTGGGCACTGCAACATAATGGGGCCAAGCAGAGAAATTGAAATTGAATGACTCCAGAATAACTTTCCAGCACTATTCTCATGTCAGAAGAAACTTATACCTGGTATATATAGCCACAGATAATTGCACAAACAAGAAACAACATTGAACGAATGTTTTTTTCTGCAACAGCAGTCCAAGTCAGCCCAATGAAGCCAAGAGCAAGGCACAAGTACGCAGCAATGAAGGTTCCTTTACGGCTTTCCAAATTCAACATAAGGAATAATCAAGTTGAGTTATTTCTCTGTATCAAATACAAAAGCAAAAGAAGGCAGAAAACACCAAAATCTAGTCTGAGAAAAACTCACCTACCAACCAGGTTTACAACTGATTCCTTTTTGTTCTTGTCAACTCCAGTGTCAAAATCATAAACATCATTGCTGTCATGGCCAGGCATAAGAAATTACAAAAGAAATATTAGTATATTCTTTTAATGAACATTGGAAGTATTTGATAAGAATGATCCATAAGAGTAATGAATTGGTATTGAATTCATGGAATTGCATCATTGTCCTAGGATGGGTTACTACTTCTTATTTCTATAATTATAATAACATTTCTAACTATATAGGATAGTTAGGAAAGTTACATGTTTGAGATAATTTTGTGTTGATAGACAGCATTCCCATCACTGTCTTAAGCACAATAAGTTGATAGAATGGATTCAAGAAGGACCAGAAGTTCATAGAATGGTTCAAGAACTACAGAGGACATTTGTTAGTATCCATGTTGTTACAAGTTTTCAACAGATACCTAAGCTGTGATTTGGATACTAGCAGTTTATATTCTATTTGACTGAACATTATGGCTTCCAGAAGTTCGAATGATGTTGCTACCAGAATCATTTTTATTATGTGTTGAACAATCATTTACTTCGATTTTTATATTCACTCATTTCATCCCTCAGTCTCAAAACAGTATTGAAACTTACCTTAAATTGAGCCAGGTAATAACAAGAACTGAGGAAGCCAGGAGAACAAAATAACATCTAGCTGAAAATATCCCTGTTATCAAATACGCTGCTGCACTGCCTACCTATCAATAGAAACCAAGATATAAATTAGAAATTTCCATTCACATACATGTATTAAACTTTGTTTAATCCACGAGAGAAAAATTTATAACACTTGATTATGTTATGTCATGTAGAGATAAATTGAAATCATCATGGTCTCAAACTACACAATAATTTCTCGTATGAATACTAAGAGTGGCATCATATCTCAAACTCATGCTCCTCAGAAACCTTGTTAGAAGCTATTTTTTGCTCAACTTAAAATTTCAGATACTCACAGTGAGAGGAACCAATGCAACAGAGTAAATTGGCAACTTGATGGCTCTCCAAATCAACGTTTCCTTTGAAATATCCTCCTCAGTTTCCTCTGCAGAGTCTCCTATGACAGAAGGGGATAACTCCAACCCTCTTGCACATAACACATGTTGATACTGATGCCATCTTTCAACTTGCAACCTTCCTCCATAATGGTACACTTTTGCAACACTACATGTTGATCTCTGCTGGCACCTGCGAATCAACGTTCTCTTCAACACAGCATTACAGAAACAATTCACTTGCTATCTTTCACTTTCCTATGGACAGATAGAGAAGAAGGAACTTACCTTGTGAAGTAGCTCTGCAGCTGAATGTACTCATGGAGTTTGTTGAAAGCAGAAGAAGCTCGGGTGAAGTTGCAGCACGTGGCAGCCATTTAGATTACTGCATTATCATCTCTTGTAGGGTCTCTGAGAGAGAGAGGTAAGTGAGAAAAGCAGCAGAAGAGAAGTGATAGATAACTGAAACTCAAAGTGGTAACACTTTTCTCTATCTTTTTCCATTGAAGAATCCTATCTCCTTACAAATTGCTATCCCTCCATGGACCACTAGAATGCTGCCATCTCAGATTAAGCTTAAAGGTGTTGCCATATTCTGATGACAACACTCACAACACATTATTAATTAATCGAAACAAAAACAAAACAAAAACAGTACTATGTAATGTCTCATATTATTCAACAAAACCTTATATTTGCAAGCTAATTTTATGAAACATTTTACATTAACAATTTTTTTTTCTTTAGAAACATGTTTATTCTAATTCGATATGTTAAATTATAATATACAATTTTCAAACAAATATGTATTGACCTATTTATTTTAGTATTTCATTTTCCCTATAAAAGTACTTTTTAACAATGCACAAGCATTATGCATTTGTGAATAAAAAAAATGCAAACAGATATTTTTTTTTTTTCATTCTTTTAATCATTTCCTTAAAGATAGTCAATAAAAATGAGGCAAAAGATAAAGAGCTCGGAGAGAAAATATTTGATGACGTTGTAACTAAGCATGGGAATACTTGTCCTAAAATACTTGGAAAAAACAAAATTTGTCAGTTTTTCAACTGTCTTTATTATAATTAAGATATTTCTAGAAGTACCCTTTACATATCTCAATACTAAGGATTCATTGTTGGATTTTTCTTTTATATGTAAAAAATAAAATTAATATGGAGCATACCCTCTTCCACAAAATCTAACTACAAAGCTTAAAAAAGTGTGAGCTAGCTACTATAACAATTTACTGTTAGATAAACATCTTAATTTGCCCGACAATAGTTTAATACAGTAATATGAAAAAAAAAATCCAACGGTAAAATATTTTTCATTAATAAAAGGTTTATACCGGAGGGCTTACCAAAAGTATTTTCCAAAATATGTATTCTGAAATATATTTTGGAAAAATAGATTTTGAAATATATTTTCATAAATTATTTTTCAGAAATGTATTATGGAAATCTCATTTTGGAAACATGTTCTGAACTGTGTTTTTCGTAATTTAACCTTTCAAATATGGAAAATGTTTTCTGAAAATGAAATTCTGTATGTTTTTTTAGAATCTATTTTTCGAATATACACCAATATGTTTTCACTCGTCTAAATAAAAAACATAAAAGGGTGAACCCGCCGGGTTTCATACTAGTGAAAATTGAAAGCAGATCTCGGTCCAGTGGACTCAAAAAATTCCCTCACTATTGGGCTTTATCTAAAAAAAAAAAAAGGGTCTATTAATTTCCTTTTCTTTTTATAGCTTTACAAATAGCTTATGAAGAAATGTCTTACTTAACTTTACTATATTTTGAATAATGATCATTTAAGTTAAAACTAATGGCTAAAATAAAAAAAAAAATACATTTCTATAACTTCAAAGACACCAATAAATTAATAATGAATTCTTCATGCAACTTCAAAAAAATATATATGAAACTTAATTAAGTTTTAACTATCTTATAAATTTAAATATTTTCAATTAAATTCCTATTAAACATAATAATTTTTATTTTCATCCAAATACCTTATTGATTGATTTTATCGTCTTTCATCTTCCTATCTCTAACAGCTAATTCTCGTTTTTTTATCTCGAATCTCGTTCAAGTTTCTAATCAAATGACTATTGAAAAGAGAAAAAAATGAATTGATCTACAAGTTTAAAAATATTGCAAGAGTAAAACACGAGTTTTGAAAATAAGAAGATAAAAATAAAGATCTCATTATTTCTTTAAAAAAAATTATATAGCATGGTACATAGATGAAATAGAAAATATTATGAACATTTAATACAACAAAAAATTGTAATAATAATTTAATTGAAAATATTAAATTTATGAAATGATTAAAACTTAATTAGTTCAAACATAAATTAAGTAACATTATAATCACCATACTTGTTTAGTAAAAACACAATTCAATTTGAATGGAACCTAAACCTGTTTGGTTTAATACAATTTTAAAATGGTTTAGCTTTTTTTTAATAAAAATTTGTTCAATTTAAACAAGTTATTTCACACACTCTAAACTCGTGTTTGTAATTTCTATATCTAGAGAAGTTTTCAAAAGATAATTTCAGATGGAACGCCATTAAAAATAACACACTTAACTTTTAAAAAACTGTTCTTTTATAAATATTTTTTTCCATAATGTGAACTAGTAGAAAAAAATAATGAGATAAATTTATTACTACGTGCAGCATCCATTACATTCTTTTTCTACAAATGTTGTTGAAAGTTGGCCTCTACGTTCACTCTTAATCATTGAACAGTGTTTTCTTCCATTTGACTCATCCAATAACTACTTCTAATTTGGCTAAATCCTAACTAAATTCTATCAACTTTTTTTTTTCTTGCTCGCTGTCATTACTGTTCACATGCACGCAAAAGTTGGTTGGATGTTGGAGAAAGATTCTTTAGAAGAAATGTTGTGAATTTATTTCTCTGTATACTTGTCAGAATTTTCTTGATTTTGTGTATAGATTTAAATAGCATCAATTGCGCTAGTCAGAAGTTCCTATCAATATTTTTCAAATATTTTCTTTTGCATAAATCTCAATCTAATTTTAGATAATTATACACAATCACTCATGTGAATGATATAAACACAGAGGAAAAAAAAATTAGTAACATTCTCTAATAAACATTTTTTTGACACTACTGGTTAAAAATTGTTAATTCCCAAGTTTGCGACATCAGATCTTATTTAATAATTATATTTTATGTATATATTAATTCACTCGTCTTTATTCTCAACTCTTTATATAGTTTATAAAAAAAGAGAGTGAAAAGTAAAGTTGTTTATATTAAAAGAAAAAGAGTGAAAAATAAAAAGAAATAGAAGAAAAATTTATGCAAGTTTGTAAGTTAAGAGATCGTTATAAAAATAATTAATGAAATTATAAAACTAAAATTATTATTTTAAATGAAATATAATTAGTTATTTATACATGAAATTTGTGATAAAAACATTATTCACATTACGGTTCGAGAATTCAATAGAAAATAAATACAATTTATCTGATATTGTGAATACATATATTGTATTAAAATGAATTTTGATAAAATTAAATAAAATTTAAATAGCAAATAATGGCAAAAGATTTAACTGTAAATTTCGTAAAACTTAATAAAATAAACAGAAATTGATATAAAAATTTGACATCTAACAAATATTAAACATAGAATAGAATGAATGATATTAAGTTATTTATAGCTACCATTCCCGTTTAGTTATAACATTATTATGAGACTAAATAAAAAGTTACGAATTATCTAACATTGTAAATACATATGAAGATGTATAAAAAAATTCAATAAAATGAAATTAAAATTAAATTATTTTTATTATTATTGTTATTATTTTATAAATTTATTTTTATTATTATTATTTTAAATTTTATTTTTATTATTTTTTTATAGTTTAATTATTTTCTTGTTATAAATATTATTTATGATTTTATTACTTTTTTAATTTTTAATGTTAATATTATTAGTATTTATTTTTATAATTATCTTATTATTATCATTTTATAAATTTATTATTATTATTTTGATAATAATAATTATTCTTACCAAGATCCGAATAGGTGTATTTTCGAGGTGGGTTAGATTGGCTTGAACTGAGTCCAAGTACCATGTGATCCGAACTCTAGTCTTCGAAGATGAGGAAGGTTTATCTACAAAAGATACTCTGACACTCAAGTAAGTAAATGAGTAAAAGGTTGGATGTGTATAAGAAAGTAGACACTCTGACACTAAAGTAAGTAAATGAGTAATAAGTTGGATGTGTATAAGAAAGTAGGTGAGTTATATAGTTAAAGTATAAGGTAAAGTGAAGAGTGAATGCTTCATGTGTGGAGAACGTTATTTATAAAGCACTGGGTTTACAAACGTTGGTCAGTTTCATGGCCCAAGTCTATGGTAACAAACTCGGTGGTTACCGAGTCGTGTAAGTAGATGCCGAGATACGTGGTCTGTTGGAGGTGGTTACCCGTATATCTCGGGCATAGGTTGAACTGACCCGAGTATTTTGATTATGAGTAGTACACAAGCCCTCCAAACTCTGAGCTAGATATAGTGAGTGAGCTTAAGTTGGTCTGTATTATCTAATTATGTCATGATTTTAGCGAATCTATTTATTGTTTAATCCCACGACCTTGTATTGAGTTGACTTAGAGTAACTTAGAGCTAGTTCTGAGGTTGGCCCTAGAAGACGAAGCGTTTGGCGCGAAACGCTGCATTTCAAGCTTCGTCTCCTCCAAGCTTCTTTCATACACCTTTTCATTGAGTTCATCGAGTTCGTCAAGTCTCATTCACATTCCAACTTTTCTTTGAGTTTCCGAGTTTTTGCTTGGTAAGTGTTCTTGTAACTATGTCTTCGTTTTCTTCCTCTGCTTTTGGTGGTTCTAATGGGATAGCCGCTATAGAGAAATATAATCATTTGACATAAAAGCCAACCATTAAAGAGAGCAATGCAGAGAACCAACTTTATAGTCTGAGGCTTAATGACTGGACTGTAGGTTTCAGTATAGACAATACCAGGACATTGATGAAACCCTTTGGCAACAAGACGAGCTTTCTATCGAGTTATAGAGTCATCAGGATCCCTTTTTAGATTAAAAAAACTCACTTATTACCAATAATGTTGAATTGTGGTTGCTTAGGGATAAGGGACTATATACCATTGGCAAGTAATGCATTGAATTCTTCTGGCATTGCTTGCCTCCACTCAGAATGTCTCAAAGTCTGGAAAAGACAAGAAGGTTCAATATGGTCAGATAAAGGAAATTTGGTGGCTAGGTGAAGCTGTTTGGGTTTAAAGATGCCATTTTTAGATCTTGTGACCATTGGGTGGGATGGTTGTTTTGGCTCAGGTGAGCATGAGGATGAGTCTACGTGCGTGAAAGGAGATGAACCCAAAGTGTACAAGATATCATGATTGGATGGAGGAGAGGATTTAGTGGAATTTGGTAATACATGAGGAGGGGATGAGGTATGCGGTGATGTTGGTATGAATATAGGTGAAAATAGGTTTTGAGATGTGGTAGGTAAAAATGAGACAGTGGAGGTGGGATTTGAATTTTGAGATATGGGTGTTGAAATGATTTGTATGTGGTTTGAGGGTGTTGTTGACTATTTTCCGACAAATGCACCGAGTCGAAAGTAATATAGTATAAAAGTACGAGTTTCGAACCCATGGGAATAGGTTTCGTTTTAGTTCTAGCAAGCGATTCTAGCTTAAGTGAGAGTTGCAAAATTTCTTAGTTGAAACAGTGTGTAGAAGAAATATTAAATTACTCGAAAGATAAAACAAAACAGATGCTAGTAAATGGACTGAAAACAATGTAGTAAAAGTATCTTGGGATTAAACTTCATTTATCACACTTGTTGTATTTTCCACTCAACCTCTTGAGGATGCCTTACGTTACTCACAGTTTATGCGCAAATAAAACTCGTTCAAGTTGATTCCTCACGCCTTGAAATTCTCAAGTTAATCTAACTAAATAACAGATCCCCGCTTATCTAGTTCATTAATCGGCATTAAGCGACGTTGCCCCCAACTGTTGTTACAACGAAATCCATTCCTTGTATCCCGTGGTAACAAACATTTTCGAATAGTTCAGAACCTTGAAACTACTTCTCAGTTAATCTCAACGTTCAAAATCCCAAGTTCATTACGCAAATAAAATCAGGTATTAAGCAGGAAACGAAAATACCAATTTTGGGTAAGTATGCTTCATCAAGGTGCAGAGTTTAAATACAAACAAGATGACAAACTACATTCAATCTCAAGAAATAAGAAAGTTAGCTACTCATGGTAGCCATAAAAATACAAATTAAGAAAATAGAATAAAGGACTCTGCCAATATTATAGCAGCAGCCGCCCCCTTCTCGAGGCAGATTTCCTCCCTTTTATACGTTTGTCCAAAATTAGGTTATTGCCTCAACATTCTGTTAGTGGTTCCTGGCCTATGCAACCATCGTCGCTCGAGCCTTTTCTCACGAATTGTCTTCCTCTTTCTAAGCATTTTCTGCCTAAGTTGTTCCTGCCCGCTTAAGCAATTTGCTTTTCAGCTTCTTGTCCCCTTTTGATGCTTTTTTGCATGTGTTAGCATTGCATTATTTCATTATCCATAATTTGGGTCTAAAAATTATGATAAATGCTCATTCTCACACAATTAGGGTTGTAGTTCATCTAAATTGTGCACCCAATTATATTAAGAATTTGTACTTATCAGGTGTGGGGCCTGATGGTTGTATGCATGTAGAGATGGATGTTGGAGAGAGAGAAGATGTGATTGTAAGTCCAAAAGAATAAGGAAAAACATTTTCTACAAAGTGTACATGTCATGAGGTATATAGTTTTTCAATTTTAAAATTGTAAACACAAATAAGTACTTTGAGATGAAATGTAACCTAAGAAGACATATGGTTGGGATTTTGGGAGAAGTTTGTTATGAACATATGGGACCAACTAAGGAACATAGAGACATCCGAAGGTACGTAACTTAGAGTAATTTGGTAAGGAATGAAATAAGGACTCAAGAGGTGACTTCATGTTTAAACCAGTTGTGGGCATGTGATTTATAAGATAGGCTGCAGTTTCAAGAGCATAAGACTAAAATGAGATGGGTAAGGAAGCATGGTGGAAAAGACAACGAGTAGTTTCAACCAAATGATGGTGTTTTCTTTCAGAAAGTCCATTGCGTTATGGGGTATAAGGAGAAGTTGTTAAGCGTCTTATTCTATGAGTTTGAAAGAAAGAACTCAATTTAATATATTCACCACCATTGTCTAAGTACATTATTTGCAGTCAACAATAGAGTAACTGGCTTGTACCAGGTAGGGTAATTTGAAGAAGATAGTTTAATGGATAGTTGAGTTGAGTAAGTGGAAGGAGTAGTGATGACCATTGATAGGATCGAAAATGGCTAGTTAAGCTTGTAGCTCTAAAACCATATAGAGAAATATAAATTTTATATATTAAGCATGTATATATATGTATACATATATGTATACATATGTATACATATATGTATACATATATATATATATATATATATATATATATATATATATATATATATATATAATATAATATTTTTT
>Ga0099825_1002856_pt1 | contig 23093 bp, 14 predicted proteins | sample SiratroredBW_FD_76838 | JGI IMG/M metagenome (GOLD analysis project Ga0099825, IMG submission 76838) | Root nodule microbial communities of legume samples collected from California, USA - Siratro red BW | ecosystem: Host-associated > Plants > Roots > Nodule | place: USA: California | collected... | reverse complement strand
TTTTTTTTTTTTTTTTTTCTTTTTTTTTTTTTTTTTTCTCTTTACTTTTTTTTTTTTTTTTTTTTTTTTTTTTTTTTTTTTTTTTTTTTTTTTTTTTTTTTTTCTTATGCCGCATTCTTCTTCTCTACCTTGTTCATAGTATTATAATACCAAGTCAATAAATCTTCTTTTTCCAATTGAAATATATCCTTTTGTTTATTTTTTGGTATAAAATTAAGAAAAGATTCGTTGCACACCCTTTGATTTACGTACTCTTTCGAGAAACTTAATAAAATAGCAATATTTTTATTTTTTAATTAATTCATCTCAAATTATTTCATATTTTAAAAGAATGTGATGCCATTAATGTTTAACAGGTATTTAGTAAAAATTGGTGGTTATTATATCATGACCCAAAAATTAAATTTGAAATCCATTATTAAAGTATAACGGTTTGATGTTTAGATAAGGGTATACATTAATTTTATCTATTAATTTTATCTTTAAGAGATAGAGATTTAAAAATATTTTTTAAGATAAATTTAATCTAACAATATTAACTTTTGAATATGTTAAAATTTAGATATGATATAATTAACTAGCCTACATCTTAATAATATTGTTAGTATCATTATCTTTAATCTTTGTTAGTTAGTTATATCTTTTACTAAAAAAAGTTAGAATCTGCACTAAACATTCCTCTTTAAATTCCTTCTCTCTCACTTTCAAGAAGTGTTTTCTGTATTCTTCAAACCATTCAAACACATACTCTTTTACTATATCTGTGAGATCATATCAAGGTGTGCTATTTTTTTATATTTTTAAATATTTGTTTTAGTTATAGATATCTTAATAAAATTAAATTTAAATTAAATTTAATATAAAATTATATTTTTACTCATTTTTTTATATTTTTAAATATTTGTTTTAGTTATAGATATCTTAATAAAGTATAATTTAAATTAAATTTAATATAAAATTATATTTTTACTCATTTAACATGAGAATAAAGAGTTCAATAACACATAATAAGAAAAATTCAAATAAACTCAAATAATATAAACTTCATTATATTTTAATACCATCTTAAAAGAAAAGTAAAATTTATATTTAAATTATCTTTATATTATCAAATTTATTTTAATGATAAAGTATATACTTAAAAAAAGTTCGGTATTTTAATAATCACAAAGTAAAATATTATAAAAATTTAACGCATAAAAAATTATAAAAATTACTATTTTCATTAATTTTTATGAAATTATAATTATGTGAATATTATTATTTACTGTAGATAATTTTTTTTATAAACAATTAATTTAATAAAATAAACTAAGTCAATAAAGATGAAATTAGTAACCATGAATTAAAAGATCGTTTAAAAGGGTAGCAAATAAAGATCTTTTGATGGTAATTGTTTTCTGCATATACAATTTTCTTTCTACACTTAGTAAATTTTTAACATTTAAACAATATCCTTAATATTTTTATTTTAAGTATATATTAACAAATTTTTTTAATAAATAATAAAAAAAAACTTTATTAATATTAAAAAAAATATATATTTTTAAAATGTTATCACAAAATTAAATATTTAAAAACAATATATTTAATTAAATTTTAAAATTAACAATATAAGTTGTAAATATCTTAACAGCTCTTATTTTAACAAACTAATAGAAAATAAAATAAACTATTATCTACATTTATTGTGCAAAAACTAATTACCAACATTATTTTTATTATTATTAAAAAATTAGAAATATATCATATATTTTAAAAAAATACCATATATATGATAGAGATAGTTCTATAAGAAGGGAGAGAAAAAAGTTGTTTAATAAATAAACTTTAAAATATAAGGATATTATTGATATATTTAAAATTTATTAAATACAGAGAACAATTTGATTTATATGTAGTTATAAATTAATTTGAATATCTTTTTCCTTTGATATGAAAAGATAAAATCCAGTACCTTAAAAATACTGAAACCGTTTTGATTCTTTCACATCTTTATACTCAATCACATTCTTTCTATATTTCTTCCTTGTTTATTCATCCCTTTAAAAACAGCAACACTCTCTTTCATTTGTGCGTTACCCATCAAAGTGCAGGTCATTGTTATGCCTTCTTTATATTAATGTTCTCTTTATATTTGTTTATTCTTTAAATCACTGCTTGATGTTTATTTATGCATTTTTATTTATGAATACCATATATCTTCTGATGTTATCTATTGCATGTTTATTTGAAGTTAAGGTCTTAAAGGAAGAGAAGATAGTTTTTGATAGCAAAGCATGGGTGAGCAATCTCTGCATGTGCTTAATGCACTGGATGTTGCAAAGACACAATGGTACCACTTCACAGCAATTGTGATTGCTGGAATGGGTTTCTTCACCGATTCTTATGATCTGTTCTGCATATCCCTTGTGACCAAATTGCTTGGCCGCATATACTACACAGAAGGCCATGATAAGCCTGGCTCTCTGCCAGCAAATGTTTCAGCTGCCATCAATGGTGTGGCATTCTGTGGATCCCTTGCAGGTCAGCTTTTCTTTGGATGGCTTGGTGACAAAATGGGAAGGAAGCGTGTCTATGGGATGACCCTTATGCTCATGGTCATAAGCTCAATTGCTTCTGGTCTTTCCTTTGGCAAAGACCCTAAAGCTGTTATGGCCACCCTTTGCTTCTTCCGCTTCTGGCTTGGATTTGGTATTGGTGGAGACTACCCTCTTTCCGCCACTATCATGGCTGAGTATGCCAACAAGAAGACTCGTGGAGCATTCATAGCTGCTGTTTTTGCCATGCAAGGTTTTGGAATTTTGGCTGGTGGCATGGTTGCAATAGTAGTTTCAGCTGTTTTCAATGCCCTCTACCCTGCTCCATCATTCCAGGCTAACCCACTTCTGTCCACAGTACCACAAGCTGATTATGTTTGGAGGATAGTGTTGATGTTTGGTGCACTCCCAGCTCTGATCACATACTATTGGCGCATGAAAATGCCCGAGACCCCAAGATACACTGCCTTGGTTGCCAAGAATGCTAGGCAAGCAGCTGCAGATATGTCAAAGGTGTTGCAAGTTGAGATAGAAGCTGAACCGGAGAAAGTTGAGCAATTGGAGGGAAGAAGGGGAAGGGGGAATGAGTTTGGTCTGTTCACAAAACAGTTCCTTCTCCGCCATGGACTTCACCTTGTTGGAACAGCCACTACTTGGTTCTTGTTGGACATTGCCTATTACAGTCAGAATCTTTTTCAGAAAGACATTTTTAGTGCAATTGGTTGGATTCCTGGAGCAAAAACCATGAATGCCATTGAAGAGGTTTACAAAATTGCTAGAGCACAGACCCTCATAGCCCTTTGCAGTACTGTCCCTGGTTACTGGTTCACAGTGGCATTCATTGATAAGATGGGTAGGTTTACAATTCAGTTGATGGGTTTTTTCTTTATGACTGTCTTCATGCTTGCCTTGGCCATTCCATACCACCACTGGACCATGAACGGGAATCAAATTGGGTTTGTTGTCATATATGCATTGACCTTCTTCTTTGCCAATTTTGGTCCAAATGCCACAACATTCGTGGTGCCCGCAGAGATTTTCCCTGCAAGGCTAAGGTCAACATGTCATGGCATATCAGCTGCAGCTGGAAAAGCTGGGGCAATTGTAGGGGCTTTCGGCTTCCTCTATGCTCAACACGGCATTGGACTCAGAAATACACTTATTGTTTTGTCTGTCATCAACTTCTTAGGGTTGCTTTTTACGTTCTTGGTTCCTGAATCTAAAGGAAAATCGCTGGAGGAGATGTCTGGGGAAGTTGAACAAAACAACACTGCTACAAGAGAATTAGCAATGGAAGCCGGTCTTGAAGTTAACTAGAACATCTCTCTAACTTCATTTGTAGTTTCTTTTTTTATCTACTTTTTGGCTTGTAGTATATAGTGTCTGGTGAATACCATGCAGTCATAGGCTTTGATTAGCATTGAGAGTCCTTGGAACTATTTGTTTTATGTTTCTTTGTTTTGCTTTCATTTGAAATACAATCAGTTCGTATAATATACATACATTTTAAAGTTGTTTATTCATGCTCTCAAACCCTTTGTGCTTTCCTGGTTTTCTTATTCTATATGAAATTGCTTCTCACTTATGTTGATACTATCTTTGTGTGGTTACTACGAAATGAACAGTTTGTAAACTTTTTCTCTTAGCTCTCTTTAGGCTGTAAACAATTATTAAAGAAAGAAAGAAAATCGCCATTTTACATCTATTCATGATTCATGTATGAGTGGAGATATTTTAAATAACGTTTTTATATATAACCATCATATACCTGTTTTTTGTTAATTTTTTATTGAATAATTTAATTTATTTAATATTTTAATAATAAAAGTGGACTGTAATGTGTATTAAAAAAAGAAGAGTAGGTGTGAATTTCTTTTTTTCATTCTTTCTATCTTCTGTGAATACCTTTTTCTTAATCTTTTTCCCTGTAATGCATACTACGTGTAATTTGTTTTAGAATAAAGAAAAAGATCCCATTATAAATTTTTGTTCGTCTAAGTTTTCTATAATACCTTTGACAACATTGTCGTTGAAGTCAAATTAGTTGTTAATCAATTAATCGCAACAAAGGAAGTGCACTCAGCTATGATGTATAAATGCTTTGTTTTAGAAGTTTTTATTTGTATAGCTCTCTTATTTTTCGTGTGCACATCTTTCATTCACGGTGGAGTATAATAGTCCTCTTTATAGTAACAAATCAAAAAATAAAATTTAAACCTTTCAACGTCAAATCAAAATGAAATGTCCCCACCCAAACAACTATATTAGACAAAACAGCGATATTTTATTTTGTACCAAATGTGGCTGTAAAGTGGGTTAACTTTTTTCTTTTTCATGACAGTCTGCTTTCTTAATTATCATTATTAAGTGTAACTAATTAGTCCTGACAATAAACAAAAGTTCTTATGCAAATATCTGAAAGTAAAATTAGTAATGAATATGAAATAAACATTTTTAATATATATATATATATATATATATATCATGTAAGTGTTTTAATTTAATAAAAACAATTAAGAGACCACTTGAAAGCATGTATCATCCTGTATCATATATCAATCAATAATATGTTATTCTAAAATTATAATAAGTCTAATAACAATGATTCTAGGGTAAAGTACCTTGAATTGAATATAGTTAAAAAGAAATTGTAAACAATAGGATTAGAATAAGTTTTTAGTAACATTTAGTATGTATTCATGTGTTCCAATTACAAATAATAGTTGGAATATGGTACATGTCTACGTATGAAAATTTTCTTGAATGTAATAGGTAGTATTTAATTCAAGTTAGTGAATAACATCTTATAGAAAACTTTAAAAAGCTCTTTATAATAAAAAATATTCACGTGTGATACGAGTAGAAAGTGATTGATATGAAATTCAATAGTAATAAGAAAAAATTATGTGAAGGGGATGAACATTTTATCTCTAAATTAAAAAAATGACTATTTTTGTAATTCCTATAAATAAATCAATACAATGTTATACTCAGTATTATGTAAAAAAATAATGATCATGTGTGTCTTTGTTAATAAAAGAGGTTTTTTATTAAATAAATGCCTACTCAATGTCAAGGAGTTGAATATATTCAACTTATCAATTCTAAAGTTACTCATTCAAAACACCACGGATTAGAGACCAAAAATTACCCTTACTTAATAATGTCACAATTGCACAGTACCCCAATGCCTATATGCTTTGACATTGGATACCTGTTATAGTTTCACTCAAAAGAATTAAACAATCATTTTATAATTTATTTTAATATATATTAGAACTTTGAGTTAAAAATAAAAAGTAAAATTAAAATATTCATACAATAATTACCATTGGGTGTTTATTTTGTTAGAGAAGTGTCAAAGTTAGAAGCAGATTTTTTTTGTTTAGTTGCTACTTTACCGTAATACAACACATTTGAACCAAATCATTCACATCACTATGAAAAAGAAGTTCAACCATATCCAATATCTTATATTTGAGGTCACTTTGAAACTTAACCATTGTTATTTTAGGTTATTCACTTATCCTTGTGATTAAAAGCAAATCCATTTTTTTTTGTCTAAAACACTCATGTCTTTTTTTATTAGAGTCTTTGGAATTTATTCATTAACTCTCGATCATAATAAGAGAGCATGTGGTTTTTCCTTAGAACAACCCTAAGTTCATTCCTGTATCTAGGGATTATTGTGGATCATAAGGTCTTGTACTAAAGTTGTTCACCAATACATTGTTGATCCTGAAAATTTAAGGTAGTCACTGCTCTTCTCTCTTGGACTATCTAGTACCGTTCAAAAGTTTGTTCCACCTTCATCACCTAGTCTAAATAATCTTCAACATTTTCTTTACCATAGAATGGAGGAATGTCGACCTTAGGTTCTTTGGAAAAGGAAGAATGCCTAAGTCTATGGTGTCTAGGAGGTTTTTGATAGTAACAAGATTACAGTGACTATTATATGATTCTTCACTTGGGTAGTTGGGTCATTTTTATGATGATGTCTTCTTCTACTGGACTCACTGTGTCTGCTTTTACCTTTCTCCTGATTTTGTATTAACTGAGTAAACACCTCTTTTATTTCATCAATATCTTTTTCTCATTTTCTATTAATCTTTTCACTTCATCCCTTAGATTTATCTCTTCATGTTGGTCCTTAACACTACCATGGACAATGAATGAAGAGAATGATCACTCATTTTTCGATCAAAATATTTTCACAAAAGTTTTAATAGAGAATTTTCACGTAAAGAGTGAGTGATAAATTGTTTTCACAAAAATGTTTAAGCTTGGGTGAAGTTCTATTGGCAATTGCTTTCTGCACAAATTGCTTCCTCCACTTAACAAATTCTTAATATGGCAACAATGTCCTTATTATTTTTATTTTAAAATTTACTTACTAAATATTTTTTTTCTCTCATTCGCAATTGAGTCAAGCATTTTTCAAGGTGAGCGCAATCAAGGAAAAAGTGTTAATGTCTCTCTTTCTCTCTCATATGTATATTTAAAAAGATATGATAATTTTTTTTGGCAATTGCTTCCTATACAGTAAATACAAATTTTTGTTTTTCTCATTAAAAAACAATCTCATAAATATTAAGAAATATCTGTATTTTTGTTTTCAACCAACATTGAATTTGTTATCACAAAACTAAATATTTGAAAACAATCTGTTCAACTGAAATTTTAACATTAATCGTATTTCTGTTTCATCTCAAGTTGTAAATATCTTAATAGGAAAATGTCTCATTTTAATAAACTAATAAAAAATAAAATAACTTTTAAATATTATTTTTATCATTGTCAAGAAAAATAAAAAGTATATCATATCTTTTAAAAACGTAATGGTACATATGACATGGATGTTTCTGCGTGTGTTAGAAAGGCAAAAAAAATATTTAATAATAAATTCTAAAATAAAAATAATAACGACATTGTTAGTATATTAAAAATTTGATTAGTGTAGGAAGCAATTTGTATGGTGCAGTTCTATTTAGTGATGAGATTTTTCGAAGTTTCTCCTAGAAAAAGAGAGGTGGGTCACAAGTGGACTTGTTTAAGTACCAAGTCTTTGCTAACCAGAGTTTTCCTTAGTCTTCTTACACAAAATCTCTAAATAGAAAAGTTAAAAAAGATTTTCTTTTCTCTAAGTGTATTATGCAAGCAAATAAAGAATTGAAAAAACAAAAGCAAATAAGTGTAAGCAAGTAAACTAGAAGAATTCCTAAAGTGAAACTTGTTGGCCTTTTGAACATTCAAGACACACACACACTCCGTCTACATGTTTTTCTAATCCACTAAAATGAAAGTTTGAAGGATTTCACAACTCAAAGAAAATACAATGAAATTTTAACAAAATAATTTTTTTTTTGTTTTCCAACAATTACACTCCTCTCCTCTCAAGTGTTTAACTCTTTTCGTGGAGCCTTCTACTTGTTTGTTGTCTCAAGGAGAGTCATTCTTGTCACGATCTTCTACTTTTCCAAGATGTTACCTAGCAAGTTAGATAATCTTTTCACACAATATCACAAACAAATAATTATTCCACCTCAAAAGGTTAATAAACACTAAATCAAGAATAACTCAAAATTAGAAATGTTAAATGCAAGAGAATTGATATGTGATAATTGTGAGGAGTAATTTTAAATTGATTAAATAAGAAATTAAGGAGGCAAAACTAGTAGGTACTCAAATGAAAACCTAAAGAAAAGTACTAAAGTATATTACAAACCAAAAAATAAATAAAGTAAAATTCTGAATTACAAAGCAAATTGTTGTATAACTATTTTGGCCAAAGAGTTTTTATCTAATATTGATAACTCAAAGTATAAAATGGTCCTAACAAAATATACCAAAAAAATTTTAAACAAATTTGAACAGTGATAAACTACATAGTTCATTGCACTCAAAGCAATTTTACAATCACATTAAAAGCACAAACTAATGGAGTTTATGAAAATTTGGAAACAAAGAAGTTAAATGCAAGACCTTGAGTGAAGAAAAAAACCTTTAACCACTATACCATACAAATTATGTAATCATGTTGTGATTATTATTATTCTTATTTTGATTATACTTATGATTATTAATATTATTGATAAAATTATTATTATTATTGTTGTTATCGTCAATAATAATAATATTATTATTAGTATTATTTTTATATTTATTAAAAACATCGATAATAATATTAATAATAGTACAAATAATGTTCATAATAGTATTAATAATATTGATAAAAACAATAATAATAATATTCATAATAATAAGATTAATAAAATTTATAATATTAAAAATTTTAATATTATTAATAATATTAATACTAATAATAATAATAATAGTAAAAGTAATATTAAAAATATTTTAATATAAATATAACCAATTTTAATAAAAATATTACTATTATTATAAATACTTTTCATATAAATTTAAAGCTAATAATAATAATAATAAAATTAATCATAAATTAATATTATTAAAATAAAATTAAAAATATTAATAATACAAATATTGTATTATATTATATTATGTTGCCTTGTAATGTGTTCTTGTTTTAATAAAAGCTTTTGAATGAAGTGTTTTAAGAATTGTTGCATTCATGTAAGTTTTCAGTATTATCTTATTTTCATTATTGATTCTGATCCTGCATAAACTGGTATTAGAGCCATAGTGTTCTGGTATTCATGTTTTCATAATTGTTTCCATTATAACTATTTTTTATATTTGGTTTTTTCTGGGGGGAGTAAAGCTATGAACCTAGAGCTAGAAAACCACCTCTTAATATTTATGAACCGAGACAACCATCACTTATTTTAGGATTAACTAGTAAGTTTGTTTTGTATTTCCATAACCCACTCACGGGAAACATAACCATTGTAAGACTTAGAAAGAGACATCCTCACCTAGCTAGAAATGTTTCCATCCTTCTTACGAAATATAGAAATACATTAGAAAGATATTATACCTCTATAGAAAAAATAACAAACCCTCAAAGATATTACAAAAAAATAAAATACTATAAAGTAGTCATTAGACTACTAAGGAGAACTTTAAGAAGACTAAACTATAGTATAGCCTAAACCATGCCTAAACTTAAAATTATTCTTCACGAACAATAGACTAATAGATATTATACAACAACCTTAAAACACAGAAACCCATATCTAACTATTAATCTAGTAATACTTATTAGGAGATCTAAATTTAAATTAGAAAAATATAAGTTATCAGAAGAAAGAATTACTAATCCAAGAATATACTCATTTTTAACATCATTTATTAGCTCTGTCATAAAATAATTAGAAAAACAATTAGATAAAATAAGCCACTGTGTTGCTTAGAAGATTAAGCGACAATGGTGCTTAAGTTATAATTATTATTTGTTGAACTTTGAGTCTTAAGACTACATCACCTAGGGTAATAAGAACCTTTTTTGTTCTTATCTCTTTGAGAGGTTTCTAAGGTAGCGCTTAGAGGCGTTTATACGTTGGTCAGTCTTGGTCCCGACAGTAAAGCCTGAGAGAGGTAGTAAGATCATTGGTCAGAGGTGGTCCCGTAGCATGGAAACCAAAGAAAGAGTAAGAATACCAATTTTTCTTAGAACATTAAGTGATTTAGGATTAAGAAACAAAGATAAACAAATAATGATTATAACTTCACAATAAGAAGCTTCTTCTTTGTCAAACACAAAACATAATAAAGAAAAAGAATTACAAATTGTAGAAATAGAAAACTCTTTACATAATTGGTCCAAACCTATAGTTAAAAAATGTGAAGTTTATAAACAACATAAATTTTGGTCCTCTAATCAAGATCAAGTATATATAGTAGAGTATAGTTACCCAAGAACGAAAAATAATAAAGTTATTAACATATTAGAACAATCATTATTAGATCAACATATTAAAGATGGTTATAATTTTATTCATTTAGGGTTAATACAAGTTGCAGCCAAACCAAACTACATATTAGACATAAATAGTCCCATATTAATAATGTTAAGAGATATAAGACTTAAAAATTTTAATGATTCAATAATAGCCATATTAGAAAGCAATCTTCATGATGGTCCAACATTTTTTAACTGTTATCCTAATTTTTCCATGAACATAAGAAATGATAAAACAAGTAAATCTATAAAATTATATGTTCAAACTCCAGAAGACATAGTAGATGAATTATCAGGTCCTATTCAGATTATTTATAGAATTTATTATAAAGTTACAAAAATAGATTATATTTACAAAGCATTAAGATCTTCACCCAAAGATGAAACCATATTAGTAGAAGCAAATCTTAGAAAATCGTCAGTACAAATTCCTAAAAGACTAAGTCATGAAGAAGTAGTAAGAAGAATACTAGAGGAATGGATATTAGAAGATATTATAGAAGAAACAAAAATATATAATACCCAAATAAGAGAAATAGTTCAAGACGGAACAAATATAAGATTAAGAATGAGTAGATCATCATCTTTAAAGATAAGAGAACCTCAAATACTTCATAAAGGTCAACCATCTAGACATTTAGTAGATAATTCCACTATAAGTTTGGATTTAAGAGGATTAGATCATATTACTCCTATAGTTAGTAAGCCATTATACACAGAATCTAAGAAATTTGAATCTCCTCAGTACTCTCCTACATCATCACAAATATTAAGTATATTAAATAGAGAAGAGCCCTTCGAAATAGATAAAAATTGGATAAGAGAAGATTTTGGAGCAGAATATAATAAAGAAAAAAGAGATTGGTATTTTAAAACATATTCCAAAAAGGAAACTGAAGACTTTAGGAATGAATTTTATAATGACATGATTGAGAATGAGATAAAATTATATTTCTTTGATTGGTTTAGAAATTATAGTCAAGAACATAATTTAGAACATCCATTTAGTAATAAAGAAATATATCCATTAGAAAAGGTAACTAATACATGGAAGACTATAAATAATGAAATCATAGAATTTGAATATCCGCCATTAGAAGCAATAAAATTACAACCCTCAACAGACTTAGAAATAGAAGCTAGTCCATACAAAGACATTAAGATAGAAGACAGACAAGTAGCAACAAAAGATATTAAAAAATTACAATCGCAAATTAATTATTCTAATACAGTTTTAACTATTATGACAAAACAATTAACTAGAATGGAAAACTCCACATCCTCATCATATCATAAAGAAATTCCCAGTAGTTCAAGACCTGTAAAACCAATATACAAATTATTTAATGTCTCACAAAAAAAATTAGATGCTCTTAAACTAAAAAGTGATACAAATATCAAGATAGATGAATTAAAAAGAAAACTAGAAGAATTAAACAAAAATTCCATGAATACATTAAAGTTAAATAAAATAAAAACTTATCCAAAACTTAGAAATTATTATAATAGACCTACTCCTGCAAATGTACAATTCAAAGAAAGGGGAGAATTAGTTCAAAACACTTTTTCAGGAAATGAAATAATAGAGTGGAATTTAGATGGCCTAAGTGAATAGGCTATATTAGATTTAACATGTCAAATGATAATGGCAACTACTACCCATAAAATAAAAGGATGTAGCGACAAGTCTGCCGCTATAGCCATAGTACAAGGATTCATTGGTCAGTTGAAAGGCTCTTTGCTTGCATTTTTCTCTATGCCTTGTCGGTCATCTCCTACCTTGGAGTTGCACCGGCAAGCTCTTTGCTGGCATTGTTCTCTATGTTGTGGATCATTGCATGAGCATGAGAAGGAGGTGAGGAACCTTTTCCAACCTTTGGACCGGCGGTTCGAGATCATCGGAATCTTGCCGAAAAATTGTTTGGCGAGATATTGTTTGTATATTTTAGCTCTATTTTTATGTGAATTTTGCTTGGATTCACTTGCTGCACCTTGTAGAAGTATGAATAAACAAAAATATAAAGGTTTAATGTGTAGATGAACTGAAACCAAATTTAAGGTGTTCTTGTGCACAAAGTATGTGAATGAGTGATAGAGAAAGTGAGCATATGTTGTTTCTGTGCTTGTACGTGACTCCTATGCATAGTGTAAGATTTGTACATGACAATTCAATGAAAATATAACCATCACAGTAAGCCAAACATGTAAAATCAACTCTGAATAATCAAGAAACTCGTGGCATTTTGTCGAGCACCTGGGGTGCTCGACGTTGTCCAGTGGTCTCAGTTTGGAGTGAATTTGTGAGCAATTGGTGAACCTGTGAGTGGTGCATGAGTGCGTTGGAAAGAGCTCTTGGAGCTACTTTTAATGGTATATTGCATGATCATTTATGATAACTCTAAGTGCTTCAATTATGGCCCCGAAAGTTGGGTCTCATCACTGTAAGTGTTCCATCATATTTGCTATTTCTTGGCACATAAAATGACACAAGTTGGTCATGGACACTACTTTGAGACTTTCATTCCCAAAATCCTTGAACCTGTAGAGGTCGTGTGAGGGTGTGTTGGAAAGAGCTCGTGGAGCTTTTCAAAATGGTATATAACTTTGCCATTTATGATAACTTTAGATCCCTCAAAACTGGCCCTGAAAATCGGTTTTCGTCATTGGTTCTGGTTGCCTGGTGCTGGAAATGTGCAAGTTGGTCACTAGACCAACTTTAGAGCATACGTTCTTGCAATCCTTCAATTTGTATGAGATGTGTGAGTAGGCATTGGAAGTAGCTCGTGGAGCTCTTCAAAATGATATACGGCAAGGCCATTTATGACACCATCAAGACCCCCAAAATTAGCCCCAAAAATCGGGTTTCACCACTGGATTCTGTGTGCAAAATGTTGAAAAGCACAAGTTGGTCACTGAATCAACTTTCAGGATCTCGTTCTTGAGCTCCTTGAACTTGTAGGAGCTTTGTGAGTATGCGCTGAAAAGAGCTATTGTAGCTCTTTAATTTAGTATACAACTCGTTCATTTACGTGCCCACTTGATACCTCTCAAATTTCCCTCCAAAGTTAGGGTTTTATCATTTTATGCTGCTTCCACATGCTGAATTTTCTATGGCCCAAAACCTTTGCTTTTGACTCAAGAGGCTTGCTTGAGTTAGATGAACCTTTTAGTGACACGAATGTTGTCCAAAGGACGCGTTTGATCTAGCTCATGGCTTGTATCTTGAACAAATCTTCCTCTTTTGGCTTCTCTTTGCCTTAGTCTAATATTAGTGAAAACTTAATCCACTAAGGTGATAGCCCTTGGCACGTATGCTGCCTCTTTAGGGTTCATCAGTAATGGTTAAGAATAAAACTCCCTCTCTCTCCAAAGTTTTGGCTCGTTTAAACTCGCAGTGTAGGGAAATGCACGTATGTTGCTACCTTTCATGCCCTGGGAGTTTAGCGAATGAAAGTAATAATAGTCCAACCATACAACCCCATGTGAGCCACATCTGCTAGCATTGTGCATGGAGTATTTGCACGATCACTACCTTCCTTTTGATGAGCCTTTTCTTCATAACTAGTGTCTTTTCTTCATAAAAATTCCAAAAATACCAAAATACCCCTCATCCACCAATCTAGTTAAAAAAAATAGAAAAAATAAAAAAATAAAAAAATAAAAAAAAAATCATAAAAAACTCAACTCCTTTTGTTTAGGAAGAATTACGTATGTCCTGATTTTCTGTTTTATAAGAGAAATACGTAGGAGCGAGGTCAAACCTCGTTGGGTCCCCCCTAATTTAAATCCCCATTTTTTCCTGCGCTTCTTGGTTTAAATTAGAAAATTAAAGCATCTAAAAAATCTTTAATCTCTCATTCACATTTCAATTTAGGGTATTGTCTTCGGTGAGGCGAAGTGGGGGTGTTAATACCTTCCCCACTTGTAACTGACTCCCTTACCCTTTTCTCTGAACTCGCAGAGCTTTTCTTTTTTAGTTTCCATAGTTTTCCTTAAAATTATGGTGGCGACTCCATTTTTTTATTAGTTTTCTTTACTTCCTCCATATTACACAATTAAAATATTTTCTTTTTTGGATCATCGTTCGTTGTCGACGAGGTTGCGACAAATTAAAAGGAAAATTAGAAGAATTAAACAAAAATTTCATCAATACATTAGAATTAAATAAAATAAAAACTTATCCAAAACTTAGAAATCATTATAATAGACTGATGAGTCATTATTTTCCCTTATTTACTTATCTTTTTGTACTTATTTTAATTAGTGATTTGTGTTTAACTGCCAATTATTTTCTCAATTTTACTGTTTGTGCTTCTTTTACCAGAAATTTGTAATTTTATTTAATTCGAATTTTCTGAGCTAATTTTATTATTATTTTTAGGGCAACTTTGGAATTTTATTGGGCTTGGAAATTAATTCTGGAATTGAAGAGGAATTGTCACATTATGAGTCTTTATTCTCAGTTTTTATTTTTAATTTTTATTCGTTGGACCAGAATTGAAAGATTTGGGCCCATTGGGTTTAGTGTTCAAGACTAACCGAGGTCTAGACTCCTATTAAAGAAGGTGAAGCCAAAAGAGTTATAGACTCTCTGACTCTCTACTTTTGAGATTCAATTAGTTCTCTCTCTGGAAAAACTGGTTTTGTATTTATTTTCTTCGCAATTTAATTTCTTTTTTATTTAATTTCATTTTGTTCACATTTTAATTTAATTTCATTTTGTTCACATTTTAATTTAATTCCGTTCTTGTTTCAATTCTGTTTTGCATTTAATCTTTGTTTTTGTTTAATCTCTGTTTGCGTTTAATCTCTATTTGCTTTATTCAAATGTAATGGAAGGCTAATTTATAAGGTTATCCTTTTGATTCTGATTGCAATCAAACTTTGAGGTTGTTGTTGTGTTATTTTTTCTCTTCGTCTCTTAACTCTTCATCATTTTATTTATGTGCTTAATGCTTTTACTATTTCATGCTTAATGTTTCAGTTAATATGAATTTCGTGTCTCTGTTCATGCTTAATGAAGTGAGCCACGAGTTGTTGGGATGGGATGAATGATGTATGTGAATGCTTAATTTGCATAAGAAAAACTTGTGTTAATTATTGCTTAGTTAATTAATTCGAGTTGAAATTAGGGTTCAATAAGTTGAGCATGAATTTTTGCATCCTATGATAAGTGAATTACAATCTAATCAAAAGGGTAATATATGTTTCGGTTAAGAAAATCTAATTCGGTTATTGTTTTATTTTTATTTTATTAAATCTAGTTATTTCACAACAAACCCCCCTTTTTTGTGTATTTAATCCTTTGACAGAAAACTAGGTCCTTGGAAGATGACCTAAGAGTCACCTCCTAGTACTGCATTTAAATGTATTTATTTGACCGGATACGGCTTCGATCAAATTTGGCACCGTTGCCGGGGACTATCAGTTTCTCTGTTAAGGATAAAGTAGCAAGTGAAACAACTAATTAAGTTGTTGCTATAGAGCAACTCTAATTTCTATTTTTGCTTGCTACATCAGTTAATTTTCTATTTGTTAGGATTTCCTGCATAATTTTTTTTAAATTCAAAAAAACTTAAAAAAAAAAACAACACAAAAGAAAATGAAAAAAAATAATAAAAATAATTGACGCAGATCCGTTTGGAAGCCTATGATAACTTTTGTTGTTACTAACGTTTATCCTTATGGGACAGTTGAAATTAAAAGTGAGTCCACAGGCAAGAGTTTAAGGTCAATGGGCACCGACTGAAGTCATTCCTCAGCAATCCCTCTTTATTGGATACAGTCATGGAGGAGATCTCTCTGCTTGATCCCACTTCTCTTCCATCTTCTGCCATGACTTAAGGGGTTTTCTTTTCCTTCTCCTTCCTTACTTTTATTGCTCATATCTGATCATATTGGTGACTTGATTGTTATGATTTTCTACTTGCAACACATTGGGACATTGTGTAGTATAAGTGTGGGGGGAGACTAGTTTAAATATTGTTTTAGGGTTATGTTTTCTTTATAGTTTTGGATGTTTCTTTGATTTTCTGGACAGTTTTGCATGTTTCTCTAGTTTTCTGGACTTTGTATAGGCACTGGACACATACTTAACTCTTGGATATGAGTGCTTGATACTTTATGGATTGAAATCCTTGTTTTTCTTTGCTAATCAAGTTAATCATGAGGTTTGAGAGGTTGATTTAAATATAATAGATATACTCTGTGTGAGGTTTGAGCCACTCTCTATTTTTTGTCTGTGATATGCCTATCGATTGCTTGCACAATGGCCTTGGCTTGACTTTTTTTGATACAACTCGGTTCACACACATGTTTTGAGATGATTAAGGCATTTTTGTTCTGAATAGCCTCTAGCCAAATAAGCATACCTTGCATTATTTCCTTTGATTACCCATGTTGAGCCTACATTACTTTTTTGTTTTGTTTTGAAGCTCATTACAAGCCTTAAGTGAAAAACAATTTACCTTAACCTTAGGGAATTTTAGAGCTTTGGAATTGTTTTGGGAATAAGTTCTTGAATAAGTGTGGAGGTGTGTGCATGTTTCATTGGATGATATTTTTGGCTAATTGGTTTAAGTTTTTTATATTGTTTGTTCATATATATTGTTCTTATTTTCGTAAAACAAATGTTAAAACAAAAGAAATTAAAAAAAAATGAAAAAAAAATGAAAAAAATGAGACAAAAAGAGAAAAAGATTGTTGAGACAAAAGGTAGATGATTGCTTTTAGAGGTTTAGTATAAATTTTTGGGTTTACTTTTGATGCTTATTTTCGACTTATTCCCCATTGTTCCTCTAGTTCCTCTAGTTTTAGCTATTTATTTCATATTTTATTTCTTACCTTGTCTTTAGCCCCATTACAACCCTAAAAGACCTTATGATCTTTATGTGTGTGCGCATTAGGTGTTGATTTTAGAGGCTTGCTAAGTCTAATTGTTGCTTGTTTTCATTAGTGGCTTGAGAGTATATATACAGTAACCTAGACACTTGAGAGATACAGTAATACAGTGCACCTTCTGCAATTATGTTGCTTTTGATCACCTCTTTAGCTAATTGATTTTCTTGCTATGCTTTGAATTGCTCGGATGATGTTGATAGATATCTTGCTTCTTTTGATGGTTTTGGATTTATTCCTTGTTCTGTATCTTGATTTTTCCCTGGAGTGCAAAAGTCTAAGTGTGGGGAAATCTGATGAGTCATAATGGAGATCATGGTTTATTTTGCTATCCAACAACTTTACCATTGATACTACTTAAAGCTAGCTTGGGCGTTAAACCCAGTATAGTCATCCAAAGCCTGGGTGTTAATTCCAGCACTGTCATCCCAAGCTGGATGTAAACTTAGCACTGTCTCATAAGTTCGGACGTTAAACTCAACATTGTCACCCAAAGCACAGGCGTTAAACCCGACACTGTCTCAAAGCCTGGACGTTAAACCCAACACTGTCACCCAAAGCTCGGACGTTAAACCTGACACTGTCTCAAAACTCGGACATTAAACCTAACATTGCCATCCAAAGCCTGGGCGTTAAACCCAACACTATCTCACAAAGCCCGGGCATTAAACCTGGAACTATCACCCAAAGCCTGGGCGTTAAACCCAACAATTTTGTTATTTTCACACCCTATTTTCACATTCTACCTCCAAAACTAAATATTTCAAATATCAAGAATATCAATCCAACAAACAAGTGGTTTTAGAACTACGTGCGTCCTAATTTTCTATCATGGATAGAAATACGTAGGAGCAAGGTCAATCCTTATCGAGCCCTTTTATTTAAAAATTACTATTTTGTTCTTATTTGCTTTTCTTTTGTTATTTTGGAAAAATAAGCATTTTCAAAACCACACTTGTTTTTACTCATTCGATTAAAAGTATTGTCTTAGAACGGGCACTGTGGGGGTGCTAATACCTTCTCCATGCGCAACCGACTCTTGGACCTAGATCCGGTTTTGCAGACTTGTTTTATCCAATCTCGATTTTTCCATAGTTTTCAATAATAAACTATGGTGGCGTCTCCTTTTCTCTGAATCTCAATTAGTTATAATTTTTTCTCCTTTCGGATCACCGTCCTGTCATCGTGATCCAGGTTACGACAGATGGCAACTCCACTGGGGACCGTTTGAGAGTCAGAACATTTAATCGAATGAGCAAAGATAAGTGTGGTTTACTAAATACTTGTATTTCCCTTTTTATGTATATTGCATGTTTTAGTGTTTATTACATTGCTTTTGTAAAATATTACTGTTGAAACCATTGAACCCTAGGGTAGATGACATGCTATATCTGTTATATTTGCCTGGGTTTTTTTGGTTATTTTGCAGGTTGTGTTCGGTAAACGTTTTCTCCCTTCACACGCACACTTTCATGCATAAATCATGAGTGCAGCCCTATACCCAGGTCTGAGCAAGCTGAGATTAGAGGGGTTGTGTAGCAATGCTGACAGGATGTATTTCCTTTCTCAGTGTTTGCAAGAACCCCCAGCTAGAGTTTTTTTTTTTCTTTATTTGCATGTTTATGGTATGTTGTTTACCAACTACCATGGATAATGCAATAAGGTGGGCTATGACTCTAGTGACCTATCATACATCTAGGAACTAAGTAACCCACCCTTGTGAGTGAGCATATAATAAACCTTATTAGGGGGACCACTAAGGGAGACGTTATGGCACTTCAACTTTCTACTGGAATATTGAGACGAGATATGATATTTATACACGAGGAGTTTTTTATATAGGCCAAAGATTTAGGGTATCTGTACATATGAGCCTGAGTTAAAGATTATAGAGATGGGCACATTGATGGTGTGATATCAAGTGGAGAAGAAAGAGAATGTAGAAAACATATTTAACATTATTGTTTTCATGCATTGCATGCATATCATTTTATGTGGATTTTAAACAGTGAACTTGTGCGAATACCATGAGAATTAAGCATCAAATTTGAAACTAAGAGAGAATCTGTCTTTGGAAGCTTGAAGGGATTATTAACAACCAAAACGAAAAATTTTTTATGAGAACAAACAAGTTCGGATTCTCTGTTAGATTTCAAGTACATGCTAACCTCCATGAGTATTCACACAAGTTTCAACTTCACTGCATAAAATAATTTTCATTTTGTTTTCCTTCTGCATTCTCATTTATTAGCTCATTTTGAAAAAAATTAACAGAGACGTAATAACGACAAACATTCCACAACATCCTTATAGAACTCGTGCCAATAGTAAGAGAATGGAAGACTAGGGTGAAATGCAAGAAAATATGAAGGCTGATATTGACCAACTTAAGAATCAAGTTGGTCAAATCTATGAGATGATGGTAGTCTTGAAAGATGTGGTTGTTGCTCAGAATGAAGAGGAACAGTCTTCACATCCTCCTATTTTTGAACAAGGGACATTACAGACTTAAGATCCTAATCACGGGAATAAAGCAAATCAAGAGTTCCCTCCATATGACCTACCTCTGAACTACCAGCCGCCTTATGAGGACTATGTTGAACAAGGAAATATACCACCAACTGCCAATACTACTAATGATACAGGTCAGCAAGAGCATACTCAAAAGCCGCCTGCTACTAATGTTCAAAAGGTGGTAGTTAATAAAATTCCTACGAATGCTCACTCACGGGTTTTGCAAGTGACAACTGGTGAAGCATCCCCGATTAAGAACGCAGTACATGAGGATCTTTAGGACGTATTGCTTAATGTTGACCGAACAGAAAACAACATGGAAGTCTTGGAAGAGAGGCTCAGAATGATTGAAGGAGGCGATAGTTGTGAGTTTGGAGATGCTGTGGGACTATGTTTGGTGCCTGATGTTGTGATTCCTCCGAAATTCAAAGTGCTAGAGTTTGAGAAATATAAGGGGGCTACATGTCCTAAAAGCCATTTGACCATGTATTGTAGAAAAATGGTTGTGTACTCTCATGACGAAAAGTTGTTAATCCATTTCTTTCAATAAAGTTTAGTTGGCATTGCTTTGAACTGCTATATGCGTTTGGAGCCAGCTCATATCCACTCTTGGAAGGATCTTGTTGACGCTTTTCTAAAGCAGTACAAATACAATATGGACAAGGCTCCAGATAGAATGCAACTTCAAAATATGGCACAGAAGTGTGTATAAACTTTCAAAGAATATGCACCGAGGTGGAGAGAACTCGCTATGGGAGTAGAACCACCTCTACACGAAAAGGAGAGGATAACCATGTTTGTTGAAACTTTACAAGCTCCTTTCTGCGAACGTGTTCTTGGAAGTGTATCCTCCAATTTCTCTGATATAGTTACCATCGGAGAAAGGATTGAACATGGGATAAAAAGTGGAAAAATAGCACAAAGCCCATCCACAGCTACGAATGCTACAAAGTCCGAGTTCAATAATAACAAGGAAAAGGAGGAGAAGGTGCAAGTAGCTACTGCCATGCCATATTGGGGAGGATATCTATGACAATATTGGCCCAACTATAGACTTTCATCAGCTTATGTTGCAAATATTGGTCTATATTATCAACAAAATGTTCCGTAGCCGCTACCTACGTATTGACCTCCTTTCATGACTTATAATGCCTATCAGCCCAATCCAAGGGGTCAAAATCCTAACCAAGCGCATAATCAGAATTATGGTCCAAAAAGGAATGTGGAAGAGCAGATTGTGCAGTTCACTCTCATTCCAATGACCTATAGAGCTCTTACCCAATCTACTCAAGAATGCGCTAGTGGCTATATGCCCAGCAAAGACCTTACAACCACCATATCCTAGATATTATGACGCCAATCCAAGTGTGAATATCATGGTGGAGAGGTTGCCCATTCGACTGAGAATTGTTGAGCCCTCATATATAAAGTGTGCAATCCTTGCTTGACTCGGGGTGGCTTACTTTTCAAGAACAGAAGCTAAGTGTTGAAAAGAATCCTTTATCAAGTCATGGAGGTAATTCGACTTGCGCCAATATTGATCAAGTGGCAGTCATCCAGCAGAAACGAGATGTTCAAAGTTTCACTTTTGTGCACCCCTATCTTCCGAACGAGCAACTTGGCAATTGGGAGTCTGTGGACTTACCTTCGGTGTCCACCGGAGATCAGATGTAATCAAAAAAATATATCTGATTGATCCTAAGCAATTTTTTCTTTTCTCTAGGACCTAATTTTCTTAGCAATGACAACGTTTCGGTTTGAATAAAATTTTACATTTTTCATACTTTTATTTTTTTTCCTGTCTATCTATTTATTTTCATAAAATTGAATAATGCAGATATGATGACTTATATTTTGAAAATAATCATTCCAAATGTTACAAACCCCGATGGTAATTTGGAAAATGATGGATATGAAAAAAACTATGAACCCTCACCAGAGTTGATGAGATTAGTCGAATAAGAGACAAGGGAAGTAAAATTGCACCAAGCAAAGAGGTTGAAGAGTATTAATGGAAACCAAATTAAAGTTGCTGGGTGCGTTCAGGCAAGATATAGTAAAATCAATTCCATTGATGAGAAGAGGTTAGTCGTTGAATGCCATGGACGATTATACCTAAAGAGAAGGAAAAAGGCACTTGATAAAAAAAAGAAGAAAAAAAGAGGTTCGACTGAGAGAGTTTTTTTAGGGAGATCTGGTGGTTAAGAAGATCATATCAATTCAAAAGGATCACCGTGGTAAATGGATGCCGAACTATGAAGGTTCCTATGTCGTGAAGAAAGCCTTATCCGAAGGAGTGCTAATTCTCACAATGATGGATGGGGAAGAGTTCTCGTTACCAGTTAACTCTGACACGGTTAAAAAAAAATTATGCATAATCTGATTCCACAGTCTGGGGAATGTAATATTTGGGAATATTGAATTTTATACAAAAATAACATTAGAATTGTATCTGCATTATCTTGTTATGAAATAAATTTTTCTTCAAATTCTTTCTTATATATTTTTTTATGTTAGGAGGACTGTACACCAGGGGTTGTTTACAGATCCCTCGAATTCTAAAAGATGTCGCAAAATGAATAAAATAAATAAAAAGAAGAAATTGCACAATAAATCATGTTTATGGGATCATTGATTTTATTGATGAAATAATAATGAATGAAAGAAAACTTTTTGACATAATCTTAAAGTTGGACATAAAGAAGAATAATTAAGTTGATATTTTTCAGACGTAACATATTTGCATGCATATGTCTTAAAAACCCTTTTGAGCCTTCATTCATCCAGCTCTAAAGAGAAAGGATTTGTCTCAATAATCTGCAGTGTCGCTCATCAAAATTAAGAGCAAACATCACACTTGGTAGTTGGATCTTTCACATGGCTAATATCAATTTCAAGTTCCTTTCTTCAAAGGCATTAAAAAAATAATAAACAAAGTCCATTAGATTGAAAACCCGCAAAGGGCAATCTAAGCAAAAGATAAGACAATGAAAAAAAGAAAAAAAAATGACAAGTGTTCAGAGTTGTTGAAATCTTTTGTAGGAGTTAATCTCTTTGATTATTCTCTTTTAATTCAGATTCAAATCTATTAATTCCTAATTAGCCCCACTTATGACACCAACTGACTGTTAAATCCCAATGGGCAGAATTGTACCATTATTGTTGTTATGGCATCATAACCTCCCATACATATAATCAAATTCGAAAATAAAATTAATATGGGGAATAAATGGGGAATATTGGAGGTAATGTGGCTGACA
>Ga0099825_1002855_pt1 | contig 23093 bp, 9 predicted proteins | sample SiratroredBW_FD_76838 | JGI IMG/M metagenome (GOLD analysis project Ga0099825, IMG submission 76838) | Root nodule microbial communities of legume samples collected from California, USA - Siratro red BW | ecosystem: Host-associated > Plants > Roots > Nodule | place: USA: California | collected... | reverse complement strand
TGCGTTCAGCTTCGCGAGAAAGACGTTCGGCTACGTCCAATGCATTGCCCGTCTGAGTGGCATACAATATGAGGAGTTTATGCATGACTTTCACTTTCAATAACTTCAAAGCTAAGAGCTTTTCAGTGAATGAGGAAAAGGGGTTTTGGTAAGGTCTTGCCGCGTCCCAGCTACTACCTCAGGGAGCGGGCAACGAGAGAAAGAGAAAGGTTTAAGAGGTGAACATATTCTTATTATATACGTGGATTGTTTTGTCTCTTAAATTATATGGAAACACAGTTTTAATCAAAAAATAATATTGATCTTCATAATTTTAATAAAAATATGTTTTTTATTCTTGCTAAGAGATCAAAATCAATTTTTAAAATTATAAAAGCTATATATATATATATATATATACAGATATATAAAATTAAAGTCAGAAATTAAAATATATTTAATTTTTGTAGAAACTAAAAATCAAAATTCAAAATATTTTGAATGAGTGAAGACATATCCTTAATATAGATATATAAATTGGTTCTACTAGCAGGATTTTAACTTAAGGGATGAAAGACATTTTCTTTCATTTTAACTTAGCTGGTTTCCGCGTTCTCTTTATATGAAATAAGAATTTCAAGATTGAAAGGTTTTTCTAATAAGAACGAAAACAGAGAGTGAATAAAAATTACCAAGCCATAAATAAATTATATAATATTAATAACATTTTAAAGTAAGAGACTAAATATAATTCGTTACTAATTACTTTTTTAAATATAAACTAATTAAAATTAACAATTTTATTAAGACCAATTAATTACTATTATAAATAATACTTAATCTAAATAAATAAAGCAATTCAATCAACCCCTTAATAGATTGCCAATGAGAACTTGGAACTTAGTTGTAAGACCTCCTCTTATTCCAGTTAAACAACTCCTTAAAATCTACTTTAACTATTTATATCGAAAACAACTTGTATTAACAAAACTAATTTTGATGACGTACATTTTTTTATAACTAATCCATGGCGCAAAAACGTCAAACATATCAACGTTAAATAATCTTACTGTTACTAACAGAAACATAGGTTTTGTGGCATGTATGCTAATATTTTATTATGTTTGTCCTGTAATTTTCTTATAAATAATATATAATTCTATTTTATGTAATTTTATTTATTATATAAAAATAAGATAATTAATTCATTATAATAATTATATAAAATCAAAATTTTTAAACATTTACATCTTAATTTTACATAATTATTGTTTAATCTAGGTAAGACACGGACCATGTGTTAGATTTTTTTTGTTCTTTTTACTTCACTATGTTCGAACTCTTTTCTGTTTATTTTTTTTATACCAGTATAATTTATTATAAATATTATATTAGGATTTTAAAATATAATAATAGTAAAATAGAAAAATAATTTGTATACCCTACAAAAAAAGATCAAATTATATAGTTATAAATGACAAATATTTTATTTTTAAAATTTTACTTATTACATACACATACAAAACAGACTGTCCCAAATAATAATAAAAAAGTAGATGCCACAAATAATAGAATATAGATTGAAAATGCAAAAAAAATAATAGCTTTACTGGGCCATACATTTACAATGCTTCAAATTTAGATATTTTGCCACAGTATCATGCTAGGGAGTAAGAATCATGCTGGGGAGTAAGAGTCAATATATCTTATGCGAGCTCTAATTTACTTACTCCTTATGGCCTTTCAGTAAATGCTTCTAATTTTGTACTGCTATGTACACTCTACTGGCTTTCAGACATCTCTGTCTGCGGTTGACTATGCTGTTCATTATTACTTTGTTCACAAACCCCCTGTTGAAGTGTTAGAGAATCTGAGGTTACTTCGTTTTCAGTTGATCTTTCAACTTCTACCTCAGGCTTCTGATCACAAGAATTTATTTCATTTTCGGGGATTGAAGACCGCGCCTCTTCAACCCCTGAGTTTTGCAATTTTTCCTCCTCAGCTTCTATTTCTACCTCAGGGTTCTTCTGATCAGAAGAAAGTTCATTTCCTGGGATTGATGTCCCCTCTTCATGGAGACTCGTATTTTGCAAATTTTCCTCCTTCGCATCATCATCTACCTCAGGTTCATGATCACCAGAACCTAGTTGATCACCTGGGATTGACGTCCGCCCTTCTTGAATGACTGAGTTTTGCAATTTTGCATCCATCTCAGTTTCTACCTCAGACTTGTGATCACTAGAAAGTTGTTCATTTTCTGTCATTGATGTTCCCTCCTGCTGAAGCCCTGACTCTTGCAATTTTTCCTCCATCTCTGCTTCTACCTCAAGCTTTTGATCAGAAGAAACTAGTTCATGTCCTGGGACTGATGTTCCCTCTTCTTGAAGCACTGAGTTTTGTAGTTTGTCCTCCATCTTCTGATTCTTATTATCATCAAGAGGCTGGTTAGTACCAGGATACGTTCCATGATGTTTCTCTTTGACAACCTCCACACATTCATCACCTTTCAGCTCATATTCACTATTGATGGATTTCGATGGAGAACATTCTTGGGACTCAACACCTCCAATAGAACTTTCTGATGATATTTTAACCGGGTCTTTGCCTTCCGCAGTATGATCTGTTTCTGAATCATCTTCATCCTCATTTTTAGAGACAGGAAACGACTGAAATGCATCCCAATCATCTTCACTGACTTCATCTTCTTCCTTGTCACTTTCATCTGTCTGCATCACAACGGCGGGTGGTGATGGTACAGAATGTTTCACTTCACTTCCTTCTGATGGCTTCGGCACTTTTATGTCCAAAACTGGTACTTTTAGATCTATCGGATTTTTATCATGTGTTACAGAAGCTCGGATTACACCCTGCAAATTAGAAATTATAGTGCGACCTCATTATTTTAATGGACAGAAACAAATTAGCCATTTCTAAAAATATAATCTCCATCAGCATCTTTCAGGCAGTCAATTAGTAATAGTAGAAAAAAAGGATCTGCTATTTCAGCAAAATAAATTTCTATGATCAGTTCACATAAACATCCATCAGTAACAAAGTACCTGAAGTTGCTGGCGGTGAAGAGGAGACATTGATAGTAAAACATCCTTGAAATGAATGGCTGATGAAGGAATTTGAGCAAGGCGAGAAACAAGCTTAACAGCTGTGCTTCTTAAATCACTGACTTCCTGTCATTTATTTGCATGATCAAAAGAATGTATAACAAAATTAAGAGCTAACTTCACCAATAGAAAATCCCAGTTCATATTACCTGAGAGAACCCAGCTTCAGTTGACAAGAAAATCATGACAATTGCCTCCAGAAGTAGGTTCATAAAACTTCTCTGACAGTCATTACTTTTTGACAGGGTTTGTAACAGCACCAGGAGACTCAGGCATTCACTAGCAACGGTTACTGATTCGCTTGTTATAGTATTCTGTCATCAATAAAAGTATGTAATCCTTTAGCAACGCCATGAATTGCAAAGTTAAATATTAATATGAACCAATGACAATATTAGATGCATTAATGGAAAAACAAATGAAACATTGGCTATACCTTAAACAGTTTGTGGATTAAACTGAAAATATCAGTGATTAGCTCCCCAACAACAAACATCATAAAAGAATTATCTTCTGTATTTACTCTTTGAATCCTGGCTTTCAGAAATTGCAATCCTATTACTTGAACCTGTCAAGGAGAAAGTTGTCATTTGTATTTCTTTCTGAATAACAGCCATAGTAATAGTGTGTGCTATTTCTTACATATTCATTTACCTGCATATTCGAATCACTAAGTAAAGTTTGGATACATCGAATACAATATTTTAGTGCAACAACACAGATGGAGTTCCTTGCTTCACAATCTTCGGCATATTTACTTTCAAGAGCTAGTTTTGAAATGGATATAATTTGATCAAGAGAAAATGAAAGCTTTGTATGTATTAACTTGCGTTGGTTGAAACTTTTAACAATCAAATGGAATTCCTCAATGCAATCCTTAGTCAGAGCAGCGACTACGCTCAGACAAGTTCCAAACATATCACTTAGAGGAATAATGCTATCTTGAGGGTCAGCCTTGTCTGCAAAAAAATAAATAAATAAATAAAAATAAAAATTGGGTAAAAGATTCATCAGCTGTGAAGTTGAATGAATCAAAGTTTATTCTTCTCTCCCCAAGATCCAGCTCAAATATCTTGAAACTGGAGGGACTCAAGTAATATTTTCCACATAAAGATTGTACCGTTAAATTAAATTAAGAACGGTAAAAATGCACATGGGCAAACATTGAGGAAATACATGTAAAATATTAACATTCAAAAATAGCAATGCACATGGAGGCATGAATGAACATGGATCACACTACTTCCAACTAAAATAGCTTACCATCAATGATTCGCTTTAATAAAGGAGTTGTACAGTTGACCATGTCAATGGCTCCTGATAAGCACACCTCAGTTGAAGCCTCCCTTACGCACTTGTAGCCAATTAAAACTAACGCCAAAACCACTGATTTGGGATTCTTGTGCATCTAAGTAATCATTATAAGAAGAAATTATCAACGAAGACAATTTGGGAGAACAAATATAATTAAAGAAAATTTAGGATAAAATATTGCACAAATTCCATGAATACATAATTATAGATATTTGACAAAAAAGTTAATGGCTCAAACAGAAATCAGTCATCCAGTATCATAAACAACACACACCTTGGTCTCGAAACGGTTGATGACTGCCTTTGTTGTGCTACATAGTGTTTGTATTACATTTACTTCAGAATTTGGATGAGTTACTGAAGCTGTGTCAGCACTAGACAAATCAAGAACATGCAAAACGTCAATCAAATAACTCAAACAGCCTTAATCATCAGTCATAGGAAATTAAATACCTCTGAAACACTTTAAAAAGGTAGTCTAAACAAAGTTCCATAGTTATCAAAGCCAGATTTTCACTATTGAAAATTTCTTGTGGACAATTCTGTGCAACCTGTAGGCAAAAATTGAAACTCAAACTTCGCAAGTCTCAAAAAAAATTGAAGCATCAAAAGCTTGCTAGACTACAATGAGAACCTATTCTGCTGTAAGAATAGAATGTAAGAAGTGTTGAGAAAAAATAGAAAGCGGGGTCATCACCCTTAAAACAATTTATCATGTGTCTACCTGTGATAAAATGGATATCGCAAGACTATGCCAAGAATTATCCATGTAAGTGGAATATGGAAGAATCTGCATACATGAAACAGAGTAAGATATGTAAGAATAGTTTTATTCACGCCCATTCCATATGATATAAACTCAACCATATAGGCACATGAATTACTATGACTGCAAATAAGCAGGACTCTTCTGCATTCCAAAATCCATTGAATTTGTACTACCATACTGTTAAGATTCCATTTCAGCTGGAAATAAAGTCAAATTATAACATATAAGTTGAATGGAATTCTCACTTTATAAGTTGGTTTTGTTAGGTTAAATTAGGCATAAACTCACTTACTAAGACATACATATATTGAATAATCCAGATTAGACATCAATTTTTTCTTTCTTTAATTTGTCAAACATTCTACTCTGAACCAGTAAAGACAAAAGAAAAGTATATTTGGAAATTGTGTGTCAAGAATCATCTCTCCTAAAACTTAGGTGGAGGTACGAGAATGATTTTACACATAAGATAAAACACCCACCTGCAGCAGTTCTTTGCAAATATCCACGGTAAGTAACCCAGCTCCAAAAAATCTTTCAGTCAGAAGAAATTGAAACACAGGAAGTACAATTTCATATAATTTCAAGCCTGAGGATTTCACATCATTACTGGACAAGTTACCACTCTGCTTAGCACTAAGAAATGTGTGCTGTAAAATTGGTTGACAAAGGACGGGATGTTGTGACTGAAAAAGGCCAAGAAGGGAAAAACCCCACAGGAACTTAAAATCTTCACACTTCAATTCAACCATGCTATATTGATGTGCAGTGGCACTATGTTTTAGGGTGTTTTCAACCGAGGCTTCGTTTCCTTCAGAATCCAGAGGAACTGCATCAAGTGCAAGCGCTTGCAAAATTACAGGCCAAGATTCATCTAAGCATGGACGCAACTTTGAAGATACAATAGGTGATTGCAGTCCATCAAGGAACAGATTCCACTGCAAAAAAGGAGCAACTAGAATGAGAAGGCAACCATAAAGGTATTCACAGTTTCATGTTGATCCAAGTTTCATCTCCCAATAAAATTATGCACTCGTTGATATTTGATAGTTCAAATTCTTGCATACCTTCCTCTTTGCGCTTAGGCATAAGCATATATAACTATAATCTTTCAATGTATGGATCCAGTACTTTCCCAGAATACTTGAACTTTTTTGGAACAATGGTAATAGTGCCAGGTACTTATCGGGAACTCCATCCTGGTGCTTCCTCATCGATGCGTATATATAACACTTAAGAGAAGCATGAGCAGCCAGAAGTCTTATTTTGATCTAAAAAAAAATATAAGTAAGACAAAAGATCTACACAATAAATATCTCAAATTTTCCAATACATAATAACCATATAGTCACATACCTTGCTCGTGACCCATTCTGCAAATGAAGGATAGTAAATGTCCTCAAAGTCATTCAATGGGCGAGAAATTAATGAGAATAAGCGCTTGACCACCGCTTGGTCTCCACTGATGATTCCACTTGTCAGTATCTGAATTTTTCACAAACTACTGAGTTATATTTAATTGCATACTTGAGGAACTTTGAACATATTTCCAACTTCCCAATAATAATTTGCAAATGCCCACAATGGTATTTACAGAAGTAATTTTGGGGGATTTCTAAAAAAGTAAATAAATCAATTTCAAAGATAGAAAAGGAAATGAGGAGAAGGATGAAGCCTGCTACCTTGGTAGCCAAGTGCAAGCCTGCCTCCAATAAGCTAGGACTAGAAGATGTGTCCAAGGTAGTACGAACTGCAGATACTAGCTGGGCCTATATTTAGTAAAGTTTTAAGTTATTCCAAATAAATCACAAAAGTCATAATCTACTTAAACCATAAAAACAACACGTTATACGGGACTATGTAACAAAAACAGTACGTGATTAATTAAATCATCCTTAAAGAAACAAAAAACAGTATCCTTAGTTGACTAAAGAATGGAAATCTTGCCAGGAAAAACAAGTTTGGCACATCTTTTCAAATACCTGATACTGTTCCAGTAGAAGATGCCCAGGAAGCTCCGGGTCAGCTGATTTTTCAAACTGTTAATCCAAATTCACATACAAGAACAAATTAATAAAACTTGACCAGTTGAGAGATAATAAGATTTGGATACGCCATGCAGTACATACACAATATAAAACTAAGCAGAAAATAAACATTAATTAGTATCTTCCAACATGAACTCCAGATATATAATTAATAAAAGTGATCAAGTTCTTCAACACTTAGTTGAAACTTTTACATGTTTCAAAGTAAACAACTTTCAAATTACCCCTAAATACACAAATAAAATTAAGCAGAAAAAAAATATTAATTAGTATCTTCCAACATGAAACAGATATATAATTAATAAAGGTGATCAAGTTCTTCAACACTTGGTTGAAACTTTTACATGTTTCGAAGTAAACAAAAGTCAAATTACCCCTAACTGTCTAGACAGAAGAAAGTATGTGTGTCTTATTATACATAACAAAAATTATATCTATTTTGTGAAAGAGAACGGAAGAGGAAGCGAATCTGAAAATGATATCTATTTGTGAAAAACAAAGTCTCATTATATACAACAAAGAGAAAGGTAAAGCTGTCATAGTAACAGCTGGAAGGCCTAACCAACTAAATAACAGCTTAACTACTAACAAACCAACATAAGGTAAGAAACACATCAATGACAACATTAGTTATCTTACTTTTTATTAGAGATCCTACATCAATTAAAGATATAATCAAATTATAATTTATAAGTAAATGAAAACTTCACCAAGTTTTGTGGAGTAGAGTTAGTTTTAAACTATATTTTCTAAGATGGTATTAGAGTCTATCCTAATGAGGTTTGTGAATCTATTGATTCACTCACTATCAAGTTACTTCAAACCATACACAAATAATTAGTCTCACATTTGAGATGTTGAGTCTCTAGTGTGATAGGATGTGTTAGAGATATCGCATCCACTAGAGATATAATCAAATTATAATATATAATTGGATGTAAACTACATTTTTGAGCCTGAGTTAGGTTTAAAATCCACTTTCTAATATCTTCTATCTCTTCCTTTCACTTTTTTGCCTATACTGAAAACTTGTAAGTGTTGATAGGAGATGAAATACTATTAGATAGAAGAAATAAAAATTTCAGAGAAATTTGCAGAAGATATCATCAGAGGCAAATAAGAAGCATAGAAAGGATAAAATAAATATTCATATATAAGGCTCCTAAAAGTCTTTGCACATTTGTTACATAAGCCCATTTAAAAATACCATGAAGATGCCCAAAACTGATATAAGAGAGTGGAAAGAATTTATGAAAATGCAGGCATTTCACTCAAACCAAAAAGTTAAATATAGCAGAGTATCATAGTTGCCATACCAACGTAAAGCCTCTCCCTTAGTTCTATCACAGACATGTAGCTAATAAATGTAGCCTCTTACAGAAAATAAAAGATCAAAGAAAGAGAAAAAAATGTTAATTAGCTCCAAAAAAGACTTTATTTGTCATAATTCCTTTTTCCATTGTTATCAAAAAACGACAGGAGAGAGAAAAGGTATTCAAGTTGCAAAGTCGTCATATTTCACAGGGAACATATTACCTTGTCCACTATAGTGCCAAGAAGACTGACACCTACTGGTTGCATGTTCTCAAATTGGATTGTGCTAATCTGTTATGGGGGGAAATGAGAGGAGAGGGCGTGATTGATTTTTCATATATCTTGAATATTCAATAAAAGTGCAAAAGGTAGATCATGCATAGCTAAGTACCTGATAAGCAAGCGATATTAACTCTTGCAAGTGGAGAACTAACCAATCACCGGTAGGTTGCCCACTTGCATGTTCTTTCCTTGCCAAGGTTAGATCAAAATGTGCAGGATTTCTTCCAACAGCGTCTGGTAGAATGCTTAAGCATCTGAAAGATCAACCCCAAAATATAAATAGACACGTTAACATTAAATGAGAGAATCCTTTCTTTAATTATCTTTAGTGGTAAACAAAGGGGGTGATTATACTTTAAAATTGGGTAAATTTATCATTGCCAGATACATGCCAGTTCTAAAAATTTTAATTACAAGTTGAGAAGTACATACTCTGCTGCAAAAAGTCTGGTCTTATATCTGAGGTACTTCTCCCTATTAGCAGCACCAATGGAAGCTTCAAACTTGTGACTCTGTATGTTGTTGGATCCAGAAACCATATTTTCGTCATCTCCAAAGTTCAAACCCGATTCACCATCTGGGTTATCATTTGCCCCAACATTATTATTTTCAGTGTTCCTCACTGATGTTGCAAGGACCTGTAATAATATCATCATACCATAGTGAAGAGTATTAAGGGTCAGAAAATATCTTTTGACCCAAAAACCAAGGTTATTTATATGAGTTTGACGATTGATAGCATTGCTTGCAATATTCCTCTAGTATATCTACTATAAATTGGGGGTAGACCGGAGGCAATTTAAAAACATCTAACTTTTCAGAAAGTGGTCAAAGCAGCATCATTCATTGAAACCTTAACTGATCATGTTGTTTTCTACCTATTTTGCTCACTAACAGTTTAGAAGCAAAAGTAGTTTACCGTCCTTTGAGAATGCTTTGCGATTTGGTAGTAATATCTACAGTGCAACCATGTGTCACTGTGTTACAGGTTACACATAGACCATTTTATCATTGTAAATAACACAATTGTATGGGTTTGAATCATTTATCACAATAAGATCTCCCTCAACCCTTCATTTTACAAGACAAATCCCTGCACTATCTCTCTGCTAAACAATTACTTAGATACTCCCCAGTCCCACACAAAGGAAAAAGAAATCCTTAGATGACTCACTAAAAAACAAAAATTAACACATCCCATGTGTATAACTTTTTAATTTCCTTCAAAAGCATCAGTTTTCATGTCTATTTGCAGTACAGTGTCTGGACATCTAATCAGTGAGGCATAAGCTTACCACTTTGCGACATACTGATATCCAATGTGAAGGACATGAAGGACAAGCTGCACAGAGTAATCGCATAATTGTTGTTCGCACCAAGTTTCCAATTCTGCACAAATGAAAGGAGTAAGAACAAAGCAGTCTCAAAGCCAAATACCAATAACTATGAACAACATGGCCAATTTCTTAATATAGTATAAATGATACTGTGGTTGACCATGGAAATGCCATCATAACCCTTTTTCCCTCATAAAAGGAATTCATTAAACCAACCCCCCTCTCCCCACCCATTCCCCCTCAAGAAAATAAAACAACAAAATTGTGAAACCAAAGAGAGAGCCAACAAATAATCTTATCAGAAAATAATGTCAAATACAAAAATAACCTTTGAAGATTCAAACATTTAAAACAAAACAAAGGAACCAAATACTAGCTTTTGTATTCCTTGTGACATCTCTTTGCTGCTGTAATAGAAATTTTTATTTTTATTTTTTGTAAAAAAGTTTTCTAAGTAGTTTTATGGCTAACTTGGCCTCACAAAAATGATTTATAAGGTGAGGAGTGTACTTCACTTATATATTATAATTCGGCCTTATTTCTAGTCAATGTGGAAACTTCAACACTCCCTAACGTCGAGGACTGAACATCTCAAGCATGGGATTAGATATTTATGGGTAGTCTAACAGGAGTTCGATAACAGTGACATGATAGCCCCAAAGAACATGACTAGGACAAGAATGACTCTGATACCATTTAAGTAATTGGGTTTATATTTAACTCAACCTCACAAAACTGACTTTTAAAGTACGACTGCACCCTATAATTTGGCCTTTTTCCGAGTCGATGTGAGATCTCTAATAAGTTTCACTCTAGAAAGCATCATTATAAAGTTTTGAAATCCCAACCAGATTGGCATCCCAAAGCTTCAACAATGATGTGCTTCTAGAGGAACATGCATTAAAAAGAAAAGATACAAAATATTACAACCCACATGGGAGCAACACGAAACCCATGTAGCAATAGAGAAAACCTATATTCTGGTAGCTTATACCAGTTACCATACCAAACTCATCAACCTTATTTAAAACAAATAAGCAATTACACTCTCATCACCTCTATTTGTAACTAAACTCTCAAAAATAAGGAAATAAAAGTATGCTGAAATAAATAGGAAGATTCTAAAAATATTTTTCTCCTAAATACTATGGACAGAATGAGGATATTTTTATCCTAATAATCCTCACAACACAAACTCTAGGCAATTACCTAAAATATTTCAAGAAACTAATAATAAAAGAGGTTTGATTTTGATCTTAAACCAAGAACTAATCAACAGGAAAGGGTAAGAAATCTATTTTATCTTTGTCCGTACTCGGAATCAGTTTCCTCATCAAGCATAAAGAACAGGTTATCTTCAATCTGCTCAACAATAATGGAAGCCTGCAAAGATTAAAATCAGGTCTTAGCACAACAATCTGACATGCTAGCTTTTCTATATTGAAAACATATAAAGTAGGGGAACCAACTGGATCTTTCTCAATTAGATGCCTTAGAGTAGACACAGCAAGATGCCGTAAAGTTGGCTGCATTTAGAAAAAGAAAGTCTAAGCAGAAAAGAAGAGTTAATAACACATCATTTCCTATAATGAAAAATACATCAGAGGGAAACCTGTCTTGATGACAAAGTCGACAGAAGAGTCTGCACATGGGAGTGTACAGAAACAGCTTGAGGTGCAAAAAGAACAAGTTGTTGTGTGAAGCGAGCACTCCTGCAACAAAACGAGCAAAACTTTTCATAATCATCAATAAACAATACTTTGAAAAATATTTCCCCCACAGACAAAAACAAGATGACAACAAAAAAATATTAATTATATTATTTAAAAGGTGGAATGAAGAAACATACTCAAGCATAGTTGAAGTTTCTTGCCAACTGCTAATCTCGGCAATGACAGACTGGAAAGGGTAAAAAATACTGTAAGTATAAAAAAACGCTGAAGACTCTAGATTATTTTAACAATCTATGTCCTACTTCAGTGCTGTCAGAGATATTTCTCTTTTGTGTTTGTTGCCAGAAGTAACCTTTTTTTTTTATTCTCAATTAAAATTAACTGTTAGTAATTCTTTGATCTATATATAGGTCCTGGTAACAAAGCATTATTATCAAGTTTTCTATAAGTACATATTCATTTTCAGAATCTATATATTTTCATTCAATAAGTGCATAAGGTTGTAGGCTAGGACTGCAACTCTGGTATTTTTAAGCAGGCATCCTGAACACAGCAGCTGATGCCTCTTACGGGAGCTTTCCAAACAGACATCCTGAGGAATTTGTAGCTTCACTTCATTGAATTTTGTTTTTCAATATTTATCATGTCCATTTAAAGAGGATCATTTATCCTAAAAATTCTTTTTAAATTATAATTATTTTCTCTCTCCTCTTGATAAGTTTATATTTTTATTAAGAATTAAACAATACAAGAATAGTTCACCTTGGAGCGGGAGAAAAAAATGCTTCCTGGGACAAGCTCAGGACCAAGAACAGTAACTATAGCATTTATAAGGCGGCCAACTCCCTGCTGAATGTCTACTAACCCATTTTCGTCAGATAAAAGAATGTCCATAGCAAGAGAAAGGGTCGCCTGTGAATAAACAGAGAGAACCTCATGATGTCTAATAAGAAAGATTATTTTACACGATAAAGTGAGGTGAATCTATCTGATTAACAAATAAAAGTGGCTAGTAGTTTTCTCAATGTTTGGATGTCGAACAGCAAGTGGAATAGAAAATAATTATCACTCCATTGGTTGGATACATTATGAATTTATGATGGAACGGAAACTTACATTGGTTCAACACACCCCTTGCCCTTCAAATTATGAGGAATACAATGTTAGGGTTTTTGATGTAATGGAGTACAATCCATTCAATGCTAGTTTAAAAAATTCAAACGATAGAACATATTAAATATCCAGTCCATCCTACTCTATTCCTTCACTTTCCCCATATTCAAACGCATTTTTCTCTTCATATTTTTTGTGCAAAAAGAAGTATGAAAGAACCAGATACAAGAGCGATGTGGAAACAGAAATGAACTTCTATTGCAAACAGCCAAGGCAGATGGCAACTGAGAGAGGAATATGCCTTAATAACAAAACAAACAAAGAATTAAAACTTAGTTCTTTTTAATGGTAAAAATAAGCAACGTTTTCTCTACCATGTTCATTTGTTTGAAGAGCTTGCTCTGGAGCATGGATATTAAATTCAAATTATAAAAAACACTGGATGGCTCAGATGAATCTATCAGTTACATTTCATAGAACTACGTCAATTTGTTCCTTAACAAATATATTATCACATTAAAGCGAAAGAGCAAAGCTCTTCGTGCTGCAATTATTCTGTCAGTTCATTAATTCTATTTGTGAGACAAAATATCAAAACTATATCAATATATCATCAATCTTAAGATGCTTACATTTAAATTATGAATACCTGGACATGAGAAACAAAGGACAAACCAGCAGCTTCAATAGTTAAAAGAAGACCATGCATAGACCAAATCTGCAGATTAGCTACTGAACTTTTAGCCAGTGAGGATATAGAGCTCACTGTTGCAGGCACTAGAGTTGACAAAGCAATCCCTCCTGCACTGCAGTCAAGATATATAAGAAAAAAAAAGTGTCAAAACTTAGAGAGAAGATGATGTTGTACACTTGGGAAAGAGTGACAGAATTATAAAAAAAAATGGACCCTATAGCAATAAGGAAAAGGAAGTAAAACCTTTAATTGTTCATATAAGTTTGAAGTAGTTAGTAGATCTGCTCAGCCAAATATCTAAGCTGAGATCTTAAACGCACAAGAAAAAAGCACCAGAAACTTCATGTAAACCTACCAGAATGTAGTTTTGCATAAACTAATCTTCCAATGAATTAGATTGTCTAACAATGCGGAAAGTATTTTTAGAAAGAAACTACTGTAAAAGTGTAAACTTTTTCATTTCCACTATTTATGTCAATATTAACCACCCTTTTCCTTTTATTACATCTCAATTGCTAATCAACTAACTTACAATGTGTTATTACTTAACTCTATCCACAATTTATTTTAGTGCACAAGATTAATTCAAGTAGTTATCTAAATTTGAGTCCTGCTTGGGTATCCTGAAGTCTACACCATTGTCCTCTAACCAGGACAAAATGTTTTGGTCCCTTAATTCAAGGGCCTTCTTGCAAAATTCGTTTTCCAATTCCTCATTTATGCTTCAAATAAGGCAACCTTTAGATAGAATCTTTGGAAATCCAAATGTCCTTCTAAGGCCATTTCTTTAGAAGGTGCTTAATAGAATAATACAACTGACTTAAGGTTTGTAAGCCCAACAATAGCCCTAACAAAACTCACTTAGATAACCTTTGGTATCATCTTAAAAAATGAACTTCAAGTTTATCTCAATCTTGTAAAACTGACTAGTAGTAGAAGATTTTCACCCACTTATATAGTATAATTTGACCATTTCTCCAGTCAAAGTGGGATCAACTGGCAAATGTTCTCACCAGGTCATTTGAGAGGTCCTTGACTTTGTTACATAAGCAACAAGCTTACGACATACGATTTACATGCTCCATCCTGACGGTGACTGTTAGAAACAATGTAATTATAAACTATACAATAGCTTTGTATTCTTGTAACGGTAAAATTACCCTAGTGTTTGTGACTTCTAATGTATGCACCACAGTAATTCAAACATAGAGAACCCATCTCATGTCTCCTGTACTCTCTCTTTCTATAAAAGTTTTGTTGTAATTTTCTTTATTTTTGTTCTAGTGAAAGACTTCTTATCCTCCCTTGTTTATACTCAACTTTCATTTCTTACCAATCTTTCATCATGAAAAACCCTATAATCACCCTTCATTTTATCCCCACACTTTAAAAAACTCAGCACAATAGTTTTAAACTATTAAAACTAATATAGTCAAATTGATACTCTATACTTTTTACACTTTTTCTGGAACAATTGAAAGAATGAAGATTGGAAAGCAATGGACAGAAATAAATTTAAAAACTAGTCCTTCTACCATTTGTTAACATGTCAGGAAGGAGGAGAGTGTTAAAAAGCATGTAGAACCAATTACTTCTTTTGTCCACTCAATTTGGGTAGAACCAGGGTGAAAGCTTGCTTGTGTACAGTTCAAACAGAAAACAAAAAAAAAAAACAGTTGGAAATATGAAAATATTAATGATGATTAATCTGTGTAGGGTTTCCTCTTTTTTAAAGAGGAGAATTACATCAGGTGAAAGTAGGAAATAGAAAATATTACAATAATGAATTACCTAAAATTAAGCTAAACAAAAAAGGTAACAGAATAATCATACAGAAAATAGTATAATTACTAGCTATATGGGAAACAATTAACTACACAATCAAACTTATCAACAGAAATATTTCAGAGGATCAAATAGAGATTTATTCCTTTTTTGACACCCTGTCCACAAAAACTCGTCAGTGTTTCAAAATGAAAGGATGATATCTTGAGGGAATTGGAAAAAACTGATAGAATAAACATCAAAACTATTAAGCATTCATTGGTATTATAATAAATGACCTGCGATGAATGCAGCCAAGCGCGAAAGCAATTGATCCAGTGTAGTTAGGATCAGTTGCTCCATTTAGCTCACCAAGTAGTGATCTTGTCTGCTTGCCAACATCAGTGATGAAAAGAACAATCAGAGAAGAAACATTAACTATTGCAGAAAAAAATTCGAAGCTAAATGTGTCTAAGTTTGTGAGAACATAAAAATAATTAATATTTCATACATAACATGGATGGTTAAGATTTTTTTTACTCAAATTTCATCTTACCATCCATAAATGATTCAATGGTCAGAAATAAGTACTCATTTTTTATGTTCTCACATAATATGCTCCCCCAACTTAACAAGGAAGATGTTTCTTATAATAAAATCACAATTACAACAGAACACCGAACAATAACATGTATATTGAAAAGCAGAAAGGAACTTGCCATTCTTGCAGTGAAGATATCATTTCCAAATCGAGCTAAATATCCAAGACTTTCACATGATGCTCTGCGCTGTGATGCACAAATGTCTCCTTCCGCCAAAATACCCTTCCATTCAAATTCAACAAACACCATACCATAATATTTAACAAAGGAAAAGAAAAAAGGGAGAGAATACACAATGACAACAATTGGTGTAAACATACAATTGAAGAATAATTGTAAATCATTTACAACATCTTCCCATTCAGTTTCCAACTTATTAAAGTAAGAACGTGATGAATACTCTTTACATTTTCAAAATACTAAATGTATCTACTTTTTGTATATGGATTAAGAGATTTCCTACCAGAAAAATAGATTGTGCCAAACCCAAAATCTCTTGTCCTAGTGTTTGCAGTCGAAAAGAGAGCAAAGCCTGGAAAAAGAACAAAAAATTATATTAGGTGAGATCCACACAAGATACTTTGATAATATCAATAGAAGGATGGAAAGAACCTTAAAGCCAGCAAGTAAGCCCACACAAATATTGGTAAGACTGGCTTTGCGCCAATGTTGTTTTTTCCCAGCTTTCAAACACTGCTCAATAATGCCCAGGAGGGAGAGCATGCCAGCACTATCCTGAGATATAAAACACTAACTGATGTCCACAAAAATAACAACCACTCTCTGAATTCTGTCATATGCCAAGGTTGTTGATGGATACCTGGGAAGCAAATATGGTCCCAAAAAACAGAAGCATCTGGTTCACCAAAGTCTTGCTTATGGTCTCCGGCTTCAAGTTAAAATTAAGGGGTTACTGAAGTAGAAATACATTCAATAATAATAACACAGTAGGGGACAAACATATCAATGAGTTGGATGAACTAATCAAAATTTCTTTAAAAATAAAGAGAAATTCTAACACAAAATTGTACAATAACCAAAAAATCCTTTCCCACTGTAGGTGGAGTCAGGTGTCAACCACATGGATCAAGTGACACTATTATGATATATCAAATACCAAGATTCCATCAAAGGCGTTTTGATCAAGACTTCCTGAATTGTTTTCTTCCAAGGGATTCCACCATTTCTCCACCTCTATTTATCAGGCTATTGTCCATCCACTCAACCATTCTTACTAGTCATTGGTCTTCTCTTCACATGGCAAAACCCAACTCAGTGAACTTGGGTTGAAGTCTCTTTTTCAACTCTCAATGTCTACTTTGACAATCAATGGTGTCTCTCTTGCTCAGAACCCAACTCTCCACGCTCACACCAAGCATATGGAGATTGACATGTTCTTTGTCAGGGAGAAGGTACGTACCAAGAGGCCTACCATTCAGCATATCCCAGGTCAGGATCAGTGGTTGATGCTCTTACCATTTAACGAGACCCTCTCCCCTTCTAGTTCTTTTGTTTTTGAGATATAAATTCTAGTTACTTGAGCCTCATTCTCAGTCTCTCCCACCTTAGTATATGGGGCAGGGGGTGAGTACTATATAAAAGAGCAGTTACCCAACTAACTCACACGTAATTAGTAAGATGGTTAAGTCAGCCACACAGCTGTCAGAATAAAAGCTGAATACTTATCAATAATATCAGAAATTCCTATTTTCTTAGTTTCTCTGATACGTTCACAATCTTAGGCATGAACTGCCACTTTTTCCTCAAGAATCTTTTCACAATATGTTTTAATGAGTTCGGAAGAAGAAAAAGGTCAAAATCTAATGGAAATATTTGTATTTGCAGTGTTGTGGTGAATCGAGTTGGAGAGGAACGATTAGAATAATCAAGGTGTTTTGATGTCTTTACAAATGTTGTGGGAAAGAAAAAGGTTTTGTCTTCTCATCGACACTTGTCAAACACCATTTTAAAGATATTATCAATTCAAGATTCATTTACTATTTCCAAAAAATTAAAACAAAAACTGAAAATTGATCTGATATATACCACATTTTATAGTTAGATCGAATCATGCGTGAATTTAGGACCAAATAGATTGGGGGATAAAGTGAGAGAACCAATGTGATTAGATCGAATGACATCTCTGCTCCAAACCAACCAAATTCAATTCAAACACTCCTAACTAGGGAATTGGTACTTCATGAGGCCATTGAACTAGCAAAAAAATCACAACTCTCAGGCTGAATATGAACTGTAAACCAGTAGATAGCTTTAATTGCATTGGGAGAGTTAAATTTCACAAAGGAGCAGATGGAAAAAAGCCAGGACACTCTGTCATTCTCCGATAGAAATGGCAAAATGAAATTATTTAGATAAACTTAAACTGTACATACAATTCAACCACAGCTTCCACCTTTTTACTTGTTACATCCCCATCTTATTCTAAAAAGAAAACAGAAAAAAATTAATGTTTAAGCATTTTGACAAAAAATTTAAACTCTTCATCGTAGGGGAGAGTCAAAGTATCGGGATTAGTTACAGTAGATAGTTAAAGGACACTTAGAATTTCAAGGTATATTATATTTGGCTAGAATTGAGGAAGTGCTCAGTTGTGAGGGCAAATCAAGCCCTCAAAGAAGGATTGTTTATCCTTGCCCCTTGTGTGAATATTGTAATAGAAGAGTTATTCAACTGGTTCTTGATCACATATTAAGGCAAAAGGGCCACATGTAACAATCACAATTTTAATCGGAACATATAATCATAGTATAGCTTTATAAAACCAAAACGAAAATATATAAAAAAAAAAAAAAAAACAATAAAAAACTACATTTTAAAAAAAAAAGAAAAAAAAATTTATAATATAAAAAAAATAAATAAAAAAAAAAAAAAAAAAAAAAAAAAAAAAAAAAAAACAATAGAGAACTACATTTTAGGAGTCCAAGGCAAAAATATTTCTAATCTTAAAAGAATTAAGGAGACTAACAACCAGTTAATTTATAAAGGTATATTATTAACTACATAGGAGGCTGATTGTTAATTGTATTCTTCAAAATTTTAATACCTGAGGAAAGCTAGAAATTTCATTCTCCCATACACAGGGCATAAGGCCATCTTTCCCTCCTTGGAAAGCTCGAAGCTCGTCTTCAAACCAATCTCTGTTTTCACATAAAACCAAGTTAGAAACTGCAAATGAAAAGAGACGCACCTAAAAGGATCTCTACACTTGTTTTAAAAAAAAATAAGTTGGTCTACTGATGCAAGTATAAGTTCAAAAGAAGTACAAACAATTTTGCAAGGAAATATCAATGTGACTGACACATGCTTTATCATTTTAAGGTAGAAGGGGCTTTGAAAATTAAAGTTGAAAAAAATGAGAAAATTTATGTGAATAATTTCATCAACAACCTATCTCAGGTAGAGATTGGCAGTTGTGCAAAACATTAATAGCTTCACAAATCACAACTACATTAGGTGGACACTACTAATTTTCATTCCTTTCTCTATCAAATGTATGGTAGTGGGCAACTGCAATCAAAATTTATCAAGTCCAAATTTTCAATTTGCACAAATCACTAGGAATCCTACTCCAGAAAATCAACCTAAGCAACTTAAAATGCCACTAACAGTGATTGGATGCAGAATAGGAAAATGTATACTGGATGCAGCAAAAGAACTAGCCATGTTTTAGTTTATCCTTATCAGCTTCAAATACTCCAAGACTACTTTGGTGGAACCTAACACAACATAGTATATGATTCTTGCAATTAAAAGGGGGAGTTTTTAACTTTGATATGAGATATTTGTGCAATTTTAAAATTTCAACCGACAACAAGGGTCCATTGCAATTTATTCTAATGACTAAAAGGAAACAACAAAGCTTAATTGCATAACGGCCAGGTAGAAACCTTCCAGGAATCCATGGACCCAACCATGCATCTCTCTTGTCTAAGAGCAACCTCAAGCACGAACTTTCTTCATATTCTGAAGCATATCTTATTCAAACAAGCAACAAAAAAACACAGATCAATCAATAAATAGTTAACAGTTAACATGAAGTAAATGAAAAAAAATAAAATCATTGAACAGATTTAGATTTAATGGTTAGGTTTAATGGTTTTGGTGATGCAACGATGCCTAATTCAGTATATATGGTCGCAGCATAACTCTTGCAGTTTTTCTTAAAAGAAAAGGTATGCAAAAGCATCACTATATTACTTGCAATAACTCTTGCATTTTTAATAATGCTTTTATAGCAGAACAATTGATCTGGGATAATAATAATAATAATTTGACTTTTAATTGGTGTAAGCATACAGTGGTTTTTCAAAAATAATTAATTTGTCAAGGAAGATTCATTACTTAACATTTATTGTAATTTCTTCAATTCCTCAAGAAATTTGTTTTTTATCAACTCAATACAAAAACAGAAAAATCTTGAAAAGAATAACAATTAGAACAACTAGAAAGAAAAGAAAAACCTTATGTTGGCAATTTTAGATATTTTTTCGCAGTACAAACATGAAATAATTGTCATTTAAAGGAACCATTGCTACACAGAAAAGATAAAACTGAACATTCTTTTTAATGAACCAACAAATAACATTTATTGAGAAAATCTCAAGTCCAACATCAGTTAGTAATAAGGTAAAATTAAAGTACATAAATGAGGGCCAACCCTCACATTACATGCAGGTTTTGTGAGTCTCAGTTAGGTCCAAACCCAAATTCTATGAGGTCAACCTCAAGTCAATATATTAAATGAAATAAAGAGAGCAAACCCTACCTGAACGGAAATGTACATAGTTGGATTATCTGAGGATGGTCATTTTTAAATGACACAGGATCAGGAAGAGATTGGTAAGCTATTAAAGTTCTGATAACAAATACGTCCACTGCAGGCTTTACATATGGCACTTCCTTGGCTCTTAATGCTGATATGATTGATAATGCACTGCTTTCAACATAACATAGATTAGGACTTGATATAAAATATAAAAGTCACAGACTCATAGCCATGAATGAAAAGGAGCAGGTAAACAAGAAAGTTATACCTACTAAGGTATACAAGAACTGGCTGAAGTAGAACTCCACCATTTACGAAATTAGGAGATATGAAGCATTTAATGAATGCAGTGAGTGCGTGAACAGCTGCAGACCATACACTACAAGATACAAGAGGAAATAATGAATGACAAATGCACACAACCAACCACAGCCTAAAATTACTAATCAACAAAGAAAATAAATAAAATGTCCAAAACAACATTAACATTTTGAAATTTAAATGACAAGAGAACTTTGGATCTCGAATACCTACTCACTTTTCTTTACTTGGTTCAATGAAAAATTGCAGTAAATAGTTCTGCATTTTTTTCTTTCTGATAATAAAATAATATATGGTAAAAAGCAAGATAATTAGACAAAGATATTCACTACTCAAGGTGCAAAACAAGCTATCTGACAAAGATTAGTGGCACATGATCAATGGTTAAAATGCATGCATTTAGCTACAACAAGAGAAGGTCCACTTCTGCAGCAAGATAAATACACTCCTTATTCTCCACTGTACTTGCAAAACATTTACAACAATAAAAAACACCACCAAGTTTAGGGTTTTACATATAAAAAATTATCATTTTTACCCAAACATTTTACTTAACAAGTCCAAGTTACTTAATATTCATGATTCTGAAATTCATGGTTTACCTCATAAGATAACAAGTTTATGATCACAGGTAACAAAAATTGTTCATTTTGTTCTTAACTCATAATGCAGTCAAAGTTGCATAAATTGTTTTATCTCTAAGATCTTTGAAACTACAAAGTTTATCGTTACTATTAATCTTATTGGGAACAAAAGTTCTCACCGGTAGTGATTTGGAAAGTGACTGAGCATTCAAGGAGGAAGTCAGGCCACATGCTCGACAAATAGTTTTAAAATTATATGACAGCAATAATACTAATAAAGTCTCATCACAATGTATGGGTCGAAAGAACAATAGATCAATAGCATTAGACTCCACCAAGTGAAATTTCAGTAATACTATTTGTTAAATTCTCCTCTACCAACCATAATTAGACATCTTCCATTTAATCCATTACTACCATCAGAACCTACATTGGTCTCATGTCACAAGAACAAAAAACTCCACAGGAGAGATTCTCCGCCCTCCACAATACTTTCTTTTCTAACTTTCTAACAAATACATCAGTTCTCAATATCATATTTTTCTTTGGGTACATTCCTCCTTTGTTTTCCTTTTGCATCCTATACTCTTGTCTACTCCCAAACCTGTTTAAACATATCATCCCAACTCATAATTTTTTGTCCTTGTTGGAGCTTGCCCACCAAGCACTCAGTCCCATAGAGAATCACTAGTCTGACAGCTCTTCACACCAGAATTTTCCATTTATTTGATGCATGTTGTGGTTGTATGCATTGCAATTGTATTAACTTTTTTAGATATTTGCCAGCTAAGCAGAGTTAGTTACTTCTAGATGTGCCATCTTTTGCAAGTACTTGGTAACTGTATAATATTCCTGTACACTGTAAATACTGATCTCTATGTTTTAGAGAATCAGATAATCACCAGAAGGATGAAATATTCAAAAGGTACAGATAATCATATAAGAATTTGATCACAGTAAAGATACTGGATCATGTTAATATTTACTTACTAAATCCTTGACATTAAATCCTCAGTTTTCTTAATTTCATTTTCTGGATTCTCAGTAAACAGAGTAGCCCACAAGGCAAGAATATCAAAGACATCCTCTTCAAGCTCCTGCATGCAACCAAAACTTCCATGGCATCAGAATTTAGCTTAAATCAATTATGAGGCTTATCCTAGGTTAATAATTTTCACATTTCATCAGAAAAGATCTTATGAAACATGTAGAATTTCGTGTTTCAAAAGGTTAGAAAGCTAGAAAATATGAAAATGGACATGGGCTTAATAATTCTAGTTATTGTGAAGGAAGTCACTAAGACTTGCTCCCTTGAAGTCCTCATTATTCTCCCTAATGTTGTTATAAAATACTATGCTTTATTTCCGTAATGCTGATAACAAATATTTACACAT
>Ga0099825_1002852_pt1 | contig 23100 bp, 14 predicted proteins | sample SiratroredBW_FD_76838 | JGI IMG/M metagenome (GOLD analysis project Ga0099825, IMG submission 76838) | Root nodule microbial communities of legume samples collected from California, USA - Siratro red BW | ecosystem: Host-associated > Plants > Roots > Nodule | place: USA: California | collected... | reverse complement strand
TTTCAAAATCAAAATGACAACCGGATGAGTATGCCATCCGGTTGTCATTTCCAAATAAAATGAATTTTTTTTAAATGACAACCGGATGGGGGTGTCATCCGGTTGTCATTTTATTTTGAAATGTGAACCGGATGGGGGTGCCATCCGGTTCTTATTTTTTTTCCTATATGAACCGGATAGTGTCAGTTGTAGAATTAAAAATTTATATTAAGGTGCAGGAAGAAGATATTAGGGTGCAGGAAGAATTTGTCCTTTAATTGTAATCTTATTTCTGGCCCAAAACCCTACCTATAAAAGTGAGTTTTTTTTCTTACCTTTGTACTATATTGTCTATCATCTTTTACACAAACCCCACATTCATGAAAAAATCACTGTTTCTTCTTCATACAAACCCCAATTTCTTCATCACTTGGAATGGTAATTTTTTTTTTTTTAAAAAAAAAGAAGTTAACTACAAACTACATTCATGTGTGAAATTGCATATTTGTTTCCTTTCTAGATACATAACTAGATTCATGTCTGAAATGTTCCTACATAGAACATAGAAAGCACACCAAAGTTAAGCATTTCTCCATCATCTTTCACCTCATGCACATTTCACCAATAGAATGCCAAAGAACGAAAAGTTTTGGGACGTGTTGATTAGGTGAATTTGTTAAAGCAACACACATACTGTACAAAAAAAGGAACTACATGCAAATAAAACTCACGATGATGATGATGATAGTGATCCAATTGCAATATATGTGGGATCAATAAGTGTTAAAATTAATCTGACGTATAACTTTATCCATAATGATAACTTTATCACTCAAAACGAAGTGCAAAATATGCTTTATTTTGAAAGTAGCTTACAACTGAAGAAGCATGAACAGAATTTTCTTTGTCTCTATGCTATTCAATTTTCAATTCTGTTTTCTTGTGTGGGATTGAGTTTGTCAATTCTAGTTGAGATACCAAACTTCATGACATCAAAATTTGTCCTCGTTCACTTATAGAATATTTTTTGCAAGTTATTGACCCTTATTTATTGGACAAAGAACATATATGTTTTTTCTTTTTCTTTCTATCATATTTTCTTTTATCTGTCTTTTCCTTTTTAATTACATGATTGTCACTTTTTATTTTCTTTTCTTCATTTTACCTTCAACAAAAAAATAAAATTGGGACGTTTACACTCTCTTCTTTTCCTATTTTGCGGTTGGATATAGTAAAGGTGAACTATTTACAACAATATCAATAGAATTTAGCTGTTAATTATTTACTAAATATTTAATAGTTAAAACTGTTTGCAATAAATTTTCTTTTACAAACTTGCTATTAAATACGAAATGACAATAAATGGAACCTGTGCAGGTAACTCTCATAAACTTTTAGTTAGATTAAAATTTACCATATACTTTTTCATGTGCATATGAGCATTCCTTAAACGACTATGTAAAAAACTTGTAAATATTTATGAAGATCCAAGAGTATCTATGAATATTTGTTAAATTCATAAAATCTTAAAGAAGGATAAAAAAAATAAAACTAAAATAGTGTAGTAGACAACAACATGACAATAGGATGACATAAAAAGCAGAGGCATAGTATAAGAAAGATCGTATCGGACAAAAAGAAATTAGAGCAACTTACAATATTTAAGTAGTTTGTTTTCGTTCTCCTTCACGTTCCATTACTAAATAAATATTGAAAAAATTATTTATTTTGTAAGTATCTATTAATATATATAAATTTTATTTAATAAAATATAATAAAATAATTTCAATTTATATAATTAAATAATTTTGTATAATATGCACATGGGTTAAAATACTAATACCTAAAGTGGAGTCTCATGACCTAGTTGACCTAAATCGAAGTTGATTTGGTACTTGGATTTTTATAATCAATTCAATTCATTGCTCACTTAATTATTTGCGCTAAATCAATTTCAAAGCTTTAAAGGAAAACACATGTGACGTGACTTCATCAACCAACATAGAGAATTTACAAATTATACCTAAATTATTTGACCGACATTTTATAACACTTGCTCATGGCATCAATCATTTGATTTCTGACTTTCAATTTTTATTATAAGTACTTCAAGACTTTATCACTACCAAAAATATCTTTTAACCATCTTCATTAATGGAGACCCTATTTATATTTGTGTTTAAAGAATACCTATACCTGAGTGTTATTGCTCATATATACACTGTTTAGTATATTTGTTGATTTTAAATTTATTAGTAATTTGTATGGTTGTTTAAAAATTAGCTTAAATATAGAACCTCAATTTGTGACCTTTCCCTTTTGGTCACCTAAACAGTGAAAAGAATGTATCTTGGATTCCTTTGTATTTGGAAACTCATTATTCTACCAATTGTGTCGATAATTATCATATCCTTCAAGGTTTTAACACACTGTTACTTCTCACAAGGATAGATTAATCTAATCAACTAATCATTCAACTCAGATTAAAAGCACCACTCCACCCAAATTACATTTCTCATAAATCTACAAATATCTTCCATCTGCTTTACCATTGATAAAGACTCAAATAAAATTTAAATTTTACTTCCACAGGGCTATTAGTCACCATCTTCCATTCACCAATTATTAGTCACTGGCTTTTGATTTTTATTTTGTCAAGGTTGTTGAGAAATTGAAGGATGTTATTGGTATAAGGATTATGATTAGATTAGAGAGTGTTCACTGATTAACAAGGTTGTCGTAATAGGAGGATAATCATTTAAGTTTGAGTTTGGTATGTGTTATACTTTTTATATATTGTCATTTTGTTGAAATTTGCATTGTTGTGAATGAGGTTTTGCTAGGTTACTTGGTTTAGAAAGAGATGAGTGATGCATGTGTGACCTTTGCCTTTTGATTATTTTCTTTGTAATGTCTTTCTGGTAATTCGTTACTAAGAGTGAGTCAGAAAAATGGTAATAGGGCTCAATTCCTACGTACTACTCCCACTACTACCATTTAATTCAAATCACCACTTTCTTCTTTACATGTGGGGTATCACCTTCATTCCCTCACCCCACTTCTCATTATTTTCAAATCAACAACATCCACCACACAAACCAAAAAATAAAAAACGACAGAAGAACAAAGGCCGAAAGATTATTAAAATGCCTGTAATTTACATGGATTTCAACAATCATGATGGATTTTTACACCAATTAATTGATGATCCTACTTGCGTGTGTGTCCCTTAAAAGAAGGAAGATATCATTCTGAAAGGGACACACAGAGTCTATGAGACTAAATAGGAAAGAATGAAAGTGACAGAAACAAAAAATGCAGAGTTGGAAGGTGAAAGTGGTTGGCTTCTGGTGGAATCTCCTGTAGCCAAATTGGCTATCCATGAAGTAGTAGCTACTGCTGCCTGTTCTACTGATGATCCTGGCCCCGATTCCATCAAAGACTTCAAACTGCAAACACCCCACAATTTCACTTGCCTTAATATTTTATTTTCATAAAACAAAAAAGCTAGATTTTTCTAAATTCTCCCCACTTGCATTTTTTGACAATTAGGATTAAAGATATTCAGAATATTCATACTGTTTAATCCAAAGAATACGCATTTTAATTTATTTTGGAAGGGTGTATTAAATTTTTTATCTTTTTAATATTTTGGATTATGGGTGTTGAAAATTCAGAAATTGTTCAGCCTAAATAATTAAAGAATAAGAAGAAGAAGAAGAAGAGTGTACCTTGGAGAAGAAGAGGGACAAAATGTGACAGTGTAATCGGCATCGGTGCACGTAAAAGTGCTTGTAGCATCATCAAACGCGTAGCTATAAGATTTGGGGCACGCGCTCTTAAAAATCTCCGAGTACATCGAAGGCGCGCACGCCGACGGTGAATTAAACGCGCCGCTGCAGCAAAACTCCGGTTTCCCGAACGCGCGGCACGCGCTCTGGCACGCGTCGCCGCCTTCCACCCTCAGCTCAGATGGGCACCGTCGGTTTAGGTCCGCCCCGCAACCGGTGGTGGCGCACGACCCGGAGCCGCCGCTGGCGTCCACCATCATCGGGAGGTTGTAGCCGTCAACAAGGCTCACGTCGTAGTAGTCCGGCGACCCAGACCCGAGCGTGAACTCGGCGAGCGTGGCAGGCGGCGTGGCGCCGTTTCCGTTGCAGAGCACCCCACCGGAGCCGCAGTCGCCGGTGGCGCAGGTCCCATGGCCCGAGTCGTCAAACTGACAACCGGTTCTGCCCCAGAAACGCCCCGACCAACCCGGTGGCGCGTCGAAGGTGCGCGTGCTTCCCCTTTTGAGCTCGAAACCTGATGTTCCGAGGTCTGGTTTTCCTAGAATCCCCGGCCACACTGTGTGGTCGCATTTGTTGACGAATGTGAATGTTGTCGCCGAAACTCCCACCCCTGCGTGCCGCAAAAACAGAGCAACCTTTGTCAGAGGGTTGGTTCGTTTTGTCAAATAACATTTTTAACTGAAAAAATATTTTTCCACTTAATACTAAAAATTCAGATAATCTACATGTTGAAAGCTAAGGCAACCATTTACTTAATTTGAAATGGCATGTGTACCTATGAAAGCAACGATAAGTAGGAAAACGATGGATTGATGAGAAGAATGTGAGAAGGGAGACATTAGAAGAAAATGGGTTGATTGCAATGCTAGAAATGAAAAGTGGTTAAGTGTTATGATCACTCTCTTTTTGTGCGATGAAAGAGGCAAGGAGTGGTGTTGGGGGAATCTAAATGCTAGCTCATGGGTGGATATATATAAGATTGAGATGAATGAAGGGAAAGGGTGACGTCAAATTTCCACCTCACTTACTCATCTTTATGTTTATTTCCTCATTTTCTTATTTCTTAGTTTTTTCTATTAGTTAGTGCTTAAGCTAATAGAATAGAGAGAGAAACAAGTTTTGTTATAAAAGTTAAACCCAATGGGAGTATTAGATAAAATGACCTGATTATGTAATTAGTTGAAAAAAAAAATACTATAAAATCAATCTGCAAAAGAACTCAAAAACTAATCAAATCTATCTAAAGCAATTTAATTAAAAATATTTAACAGTGTATTGTTTTACTTTTTTCTTAAGAAATAAATATATAAACTCGAATACTTACTACTTTCTTTATATTCTATATATAAATTTATTATTATCATCAATAAATATTATTAAAAAATAATATTTTCTATTTAATTATATTTTTTTAAAATTTATTTTAATTTTAGCATCATATAACTATGACATTATAGTTTAATATAATCATATATATTATTTGATTGTTATTATAATTTTATTAATAATCAAATCCGGTACTACTATTAAATATTAAAGCATCGTCATAATAAGTCCGAATTTAAAAAGATTTAAAATAAAAGAAGTTAAACAGTTGGCGTTAGTTAAAAACACCAAAAAAGATTGGTGATCTGGATGGGTTGGTAGTGGATGAGAGGTTACTAAATATGGTGGAAGTTCTTGAAGTGACTTGTACACCATTTTCCATACCCTGTTAGGTATTCCAATGAGTTAGTGTCTATTTGTCTTCAAACCCTTTTTTTAGGTGTCTTTATAAATTTTGACATAATTTATATTTAAATATGTTATCTTATAAATATGTTTATAATGATAATTAATATAAAATTTATAAAGTATTTTTTTTTTATTGAAACTGCTACCTACCATTCATGGGGCATGTCTCACACAAAAATAATTGTTAGTAATATGTTATCACTTGTCTTTTAATATAATTTTACATTTTGTTAAATACTACTGCACTTATGTTTATTTTATTTCTTTGTGAACTCTTAACTTTTTCATTTTCTTATGTCTATTTTCTCGAAACTATTATTATTTCTTTCTAAAACTTTTATTTCTTGTTTCTGCAAAAAATATAAAAAGAGGATTGAATTTTTGTTTTCTAGTTATTTACATTTAAAGACTTTTTTTCTTTATAAGAATTTTTGGATATATACTTCATCTTGAAAGGGAAAAAGAGGGACAAAGAAATTTATTTGGATTCAACTCAATCACTTAAATTACACCGACTTCTAGAAAATTTTCAAATTTCACTAACAAATAATTTTAATACATGTTGCAAAGAAACTCAAATATTGTTTTTTACATTTTTATTAAGATGTTGTACTCACTTCTAAAAAAATAACAAAGATTGTTACAAACAATAGTGTTTTAGATAGAGGAATATAAAAAGATAAGTCCAAGTTACATACTTAGAGTACTTTAAGACATATAACAAATTTTACAAAATTTGAATAGAATTATAAAAAAATCAGTATGGATAGATTGTTAAATTGGTTTGCGAGTAGATTCGTCTATCATCATTGTGCATTATGACATTTTAACAACTGTTTTTCTAAATATAAGATAATATAGTATCTTTTACTTTGAGCAGCAATTTGACGTATAGAGATGATACACTTTACTCCATATCTTCGCAAAATCACCTCTTGATAATTATAATTTTTTTAAATTGTTTTTTTTTATCAGCAACCTTTTTAAATTATATATCATCTAAGACTGAAAATGTATTATCTATCACAACATATAAATTATGCATAGTCTTAAAATAATTTTGTTCACGTGTTCTCATAGAAATAGAATTTTAATCTTCTATTGTCATAATTGTACTTTATCTTAATCTCTATTTAATCTCTAATATCTTATTATTTTACATTGTTTATCACTTCTTGAAACTGCAAATACTTTATCTTAACTTCCATTTCTCAATCTAAACTCTTATTACTTCTTCTTGAAACTTACACTGCTTCAATATTAACCAACATTTTTTTATCAAATTCATATCTTTTTAATGGCCCTCTCCTTCATTTATGAAGGTTTAAAGTATTTCCTAATAATATTAATGTCTTTGATTTTATAAAAGTGGTTCTATTTGATTGGATTAATAGTGAAAATTATAATTGCTCCTTTCATATAGGACTAAAATTTTTTAACAATTAGATCGGTGACAAATTGTTAGGATTAATCACCTGCGTCTGAGATAGATATTGTCCGCTTTGAAGCTCGGTTGCTCCGTCACGGTTTTGTCCTGAAAAGACACCTTAGTGGGTGAAGGGAGGAAGGTGTATTTAAACTGACCTTGGCCTCGACTCCTAAACGATGTAGGATTATATTGGATGTACCAGAACACCCATGTTCCAAGCATAAAGATAAAACTAGAGGTACTTTTTGTATCATCTAGATCACTTGCACAGTCAATGTTTGTAAATTCGATCAAATCACATTTTTCACATTTCTTGTGATATACTACTCCAAAGTTTGCTTAAAAGATATGTGTTCAACCTTCTTTTCATCATAATCTTTGTACCACATTTAATTGGAGTACATTAAATCCTTCATTTGAGATCAGTTCAAAATTTCTCTTACATATTTCTTTTGTGACAAAAAAAATCCATATTCTAATTAAATCATTTCTATGCCAAAAAATAATTACATCAAACCCATATTAGACATTTCAAATTTATTCATCATAGACTTCTTGAATTTGCTAAACATGGAAACACAAAAATATCTAGTAAATATAAGATCATCAATATATAAGCATATTATAAATATTTTTCCTTTGTCTAATGTGTGCTCGTAAAGACATTTCACAAATCCAATATTTAGAAAATAAGTCTCAATGTGATTATACTAGGCCTTTAGGGCTTACTTTAGCCCATAAAGAGCTTTCTTCAATCTATAAACATTATTTTCATGTCCAATGTTAACATATTCACGAGGTTGATCAATAAATGCTTGTTCTTTTAAATATTTATGCAGGAATATTGATTTAATATATAATTGGAAGATTGACAAGGAATTTGTACACCTAATGCAACCACCAATAAAATTGAATCATGTCTTGCAATTAGAGAAAATACTTTTGTTTAATCAACCATGTACCATTTATTATATCCTTTTTCTACCAATGTGATTTTATACTTATCCATTCCACCATCTTCACTTAAATTTGTTTGGAAAACTCATTTTACATTAATGGTTATTTGACCTTTGAGGAGATCATATAGCTCCCAAGTATTATTTTTTTCAATGGAATTGATTACATCATTTGTTGTTTTTTTCCATTTTTCTTCTTTGTCTACAATCTTAAAAATTGTATGATCATAATATGAAAACAAAGTAAAATGAGTGATTTCCTCCTCATTAATTTCCTTTACCATAAAATTCTCCATTCATACATGTGTCCTCTTTCGTAGAGGACATCCTTTGTTGCTCACTTTGTATTTGCATAATTGGTTGTTGTCTCCCTTCACCAAAATCATTGTCACCATCAAAATCAATTTGTAGTTGTTGTTTAACTTTACCTGCATCCCAATTCCAAAATTGATCCTTATTAAACACCACATCACAATTAATAACAATCATTTTTGTGATGGGATTATATAATTTATATACTTTTGATTGCTCACTAACACCAAGAAATATGTATTTTTATCCCTTGTCACCAACCTTTTTTTCTCTTTTGATGTGGAATGTGGTCATAAGCAACAACCCAAAAATTATAAAACAATCTACATCCAGTTTCATTCCACTCCGAGCCTCCTTAGGTATCATGTTTAGAACAATAAAAGTTAAGCTTCTCTTTCAAACGTGAACACTCTAATTTATAGCTTTTAGTCAAAATGTTTTTGGAACTCGTCCTTATGCTAGCAAACTCCTCATCATGCTAAGAATTTTCTATTTTTCCAATATAGTAGACCATTTTGTTGTGAAGTATAAACAATTGTAAGCTCTATTTTGACGTCACGTTTTTCACGAAAAAACATCAAACTCATTTGAGCAATATTCTCCATCATAATCTTTGAACAATTTTAAAGGCCTTTCCTGATTCTTTTCCAACTCCTACTTTAGAATCAAAGGCTTCAGACTTACCCTATAAAACATGACTCATATTTTCTTATAATAATTGTCAATGAAAGTAATTAAATATTTTTTTCCTTGGAGAAATAGTCGGTTCAATAAAAGAAATATTAAAATATTTTGTTTTTAATGCAATAAGATTAAGAAAAATAGTCTTAGTAAAAAAAAATTAATTCCACTAGTTTGGTGTGAACTGTAACAAAGATATCATATTAACTACATGGTATGAAAACAATGAAATGAATAAAAATGAATGAAAAAGAACAAAGGATTTGAGAAGAGTGAAAATGTATATATTTTCTTATATCTTTTGATGAAAGAAAATGCTCTATATATAGAATACATGGAATAACATAATCATATAATAATTATTTATTATTTGTTTATATACTCTACCAGAATCCCTAATGATTCTCCCATAATAATTATTTATCAATAGGATCACTAATGATTTTCACATAATAATTATTTATCATTTGTTACCCCCTTGAAGATGGAGCATAGAGATCAATTAAACCCATCTTGGACAGCAGATGTAAAAACAACTTGGGTATGAGAGTATGAGAGGTTTTGTACAAATGTCAACAACCTGTGACTTAGTGTTGATAGGGAGCAAACGAAGAACACCATCACGAACCTTTTCTCTAACCACATGGTAATCGTTTTCAATATATTTGCTACGTTCATTAAATACAAGATTGGCAGTTAAATGTAAGGCAAACTTTTTGTCACAAAAAAGAATGCAGTGGCCTAAGGAACAATACGTAAATCACAAAGCAAATAAGACAACCATTGAAGTTCACATGTTGTCGATGCCAAAGCACGATATTCAGCCTCAGAGGAGGATCGTGAAACTGTGTTTTGCTTCTTAGGTCGCTAAGAGATTAATGAATCACCAAAAAAAATGTAGAAGCCGGTAACAGAGCGGCGAGTTTCAGGGCATGATGCCCAATCTGAGTCACAAAAACCTTTCAGTTATAAAGGAAAATCACTAGGAAAGAAGAGGCCCCGACCAGGATTAGCTTTGAGATAACAAAGAACCCTGAGTGTTGCTTGGTAATGAGCCATTGTAGGAGCTGATAAGAATTGTGAGAGATGATTGACAGCAAAACAAATGTCGGTCCTAGTGTTGGTAAGATAGATGAGTTGTCTAATAAGTTGTCGATACATGGAAATGTCTTCAAGAAGAGGACTCTCCTTGGAATGGAGCTTTATTTGAGGATTCATAGGAGTGTTAAAAGGTTTGCATCCTAACAACCTGCAGCCTCTAGAAGCTCTAAAGTGTATTTCCTTTGGTTAAGGAAAATTCCCTTTCTTGATCTAGCAACTTCCAATCCAAGAAAAAATTTCAATTGACCAAGATCCTTAATTTTGAATAAGTGATCAAGTTGAGACTTGACCAAAGCAATCTCTTGAGCATCATTTCCTATCAAAATCATATCATCAACATAGACAAGGATGACAGTGAATGCACCAGTAGCAGATTGTTTAGTGAATAAAGAAAAATGATGAGACTGTGATTGGGTATAACCCGAAGCTATAAGAATTGTAGATAACTTTTTTCATACCACTGTTTACTAGCTTGTCTAAAACTATAAAGAGATTTTCTCAACTTGCAGACTTGACCAGGTTTTGGAGGAAGTAGGAACCTCCATATAGACTTCTTCATGAAGATCTCCATGTAAAAAAGTATTGTTGACATCAAGTTGTTCAAGGAGCCAATTTTTAGTGGTTGCAATGGCCAATAAGAGCCTTACAGTAATGATTTTAGTCATTGGAGAAAAAGTTTATCTAAAATCAATGCCTTCTTGTTGTGTGAATCCCTTGGCTACTAGTCTAGCCTTGAACCTCTTAATCGAGCAATCAGCCTTGTGTTTAGTCTTATATACCCATTTGCATCCCACTGTTTGTTTTTCAATCGGAAGGTCAGCAAACTCCCAGGTTCCAGTTTGAACTAAAACATTAATCTCATCCTCCATGGCTTTCCTCCAATTCTCATGTTTCACTGCCTATGCATAAGTTTTGGATTCTACAATGGAAAAGATACTAATTGCAAAATGCTTATGATTGTCAAAATTTTTTGAATAATTAACAAAACTAAAAATAGGATATTTAACTAAAGAGAAATTTTTGCTCTCTATGCCCACAACTACATTGCAATGAAAATCCTTGAGGTAAGCAGGAGGTTTGGTGCTTCTAGTGGATTTTCTTAATAGGAGAAACAGGGTTATCAAGAGCTGTGAAAGTGGGAGAGGAATAATTTTGTTGTGGGACAATATATGGTGTTTGTTGGTTTTGTAGTGGTGAGGAGGAGGTGAGGAAAGATAGATTAGTGTCTTGATAATCAGGAAAATGTGGCATGACAAAATTTTCATTATCTGTATGACTGACAACATGCTTAAAAGGAAAATTATTTTCATTGAGAGAAACATTTCTAGATAAAAAACACTATGGTTTGTAAATCATAAAGAAGTGAACTCTTGATCCCTGGTTTATGACCTAAATAAACACACTGTCTAGCCTGAGGATCAAGTTTTGTCCTATTATGAGCCAAATTTGATGCAAAAGCTTCACAACCAAAGACTTTAAGAAAAGTTAAATCAAGAGAAGAGTCATACAAAATATCATAAGGACTTTTGTTATAGAAAACCTTACTAGGCAATCTATTAATCAGAAAAAACAACATGAGAGGCTGCAAAGTTCCAAAATAATTTAGACAAGTTACTTTGAAAAATAAGAGCCCTAGTAATGTTTAAAATGTGTTGATGTTTTCTCTCTACCACTCCATTTTATTGTGTAGTTTCAACACAAGACATTTGATGTTCTATGTCATTGAGAGAGTAAAATTGATGCAAATTAAATTCAGGTCCTTGATCAAACCTAATGCATTTGACAGTAGTAGAAAATTGAGTTTCAACCAAAGTAATGAAAGATTTAATGCAGCCCTGTACTTTTGATTTAGTTTTCAGAAAAGCAATCCAAGTATGCCTAGAAAAATCGTCCACAACAGTCAAAAAATATCTATGTCCATCTACAGAAGTAATGGCTAATGGTCCCCAAATATCCATATGTAATAAATCAAATAAAAAGTTTTATTGCTTGAAGAAGTGCTTATAGGAAATGAAAGTCATTTTTGTTTAGCAAAAGGACATATTTGACAAAAATCATTACATGTTTTGCTAGAAATGTAATCAAACTTTGTTGACAATACAGATAATTTGTCTTTAGACAGGTGACCTAGTCTAAAATGTCAATCATCCACCTTATTAACAGACACTTAATTTATTGAAATTGAAGCTGGGGAAAAGTGTTTTCTTGGTCCCTTAGGATTTTCAAGAACATAAAGTCCGCGTGCATCTTAGCAAAACCAATCATCCTCATAGTGTGATTTTTCTGTATTTCACATATTTGATCAGTAAATTTAATGAAACAATCAGATTGTATGGATAATTGAGATACTGAAATGAGAATGGAGTTAAATCCTAGTATGTATAGGAAATTATGCAGAATGAATGTAGTAGAAAATATGATAGTGTCTTTAATGTTTACATAAACTGTAGTTTCATTAGGTAACTTGATAGGAACATCAGGGATAATTCTATATGTAGCAAAATTTTCTAGAGATTAACTAATATGATTAGTGACACCTGAATCTAAGATCTAAAGGACAGATTTTGGTATTGATTGTAGATTACAGATGATACTTGTGGATGTATTGGAAATGTTATGATGTTCAGTGCTAGGGTTTACAGCTAACTGAGATTGAGATTGCTGAAGAAGAGACAGGAGAGAGTTATGTTATTCTTTGTTCAAACTAAAACTAGAAGACTGCTGAGATTCCTTTTTGTTTGTAAGTGTCTAACTCTCATTTGCCTTTTTAATTGTAGTGGCATTGTTAACAAAAAAATTTCTCCTTTTGTAGTTTTGGTGGAAAACCATATAAGCGATGACATTCATCAATTGTGTGACCTCTTCTACCACAATGTGTGCATGTCTTACTATTATAATGCTTGTCATCCTTGATCCATCTCTTGGTTTGAGAATTTTGAGAATTTTTGTTGAAGGAACCATAATATATATTAGAAGAATCATTCAGGAGATTTATTGGTAGATTATCCAAGGACAAAGTAGTTATATTTGTTACTAAAAATAATGGTACTTTTGAAGCCATTACAGATGATGAACTCTTGTAAATGGAACAAAATCAGAGTGGCGTAGAACAAAATTAGAGTTGGCACAGTGGAGCTCTCTCGGTTAGAGAGCTCTGATACCATAACAAAGATATCATATTAACCACATGGTATAAAAATAAAGAAATGAATAGACATGAATGAAAAAGAACAAAGGATATGAGAAGAGTGAAAATGTATATATTTTCTTATATCTTTTGATGAAAGAAAAAGCTCTATATATAAAGTACATGGAATAACATAATCATATCATATTAATTACTCTAACATAATTGCTAATGATTCTCCATAATAATTATTTATCATTTGTTAAATTCGATTAATAGTTAAGGTAATCGAGCGCATGTTTGATCTTTAGTAATTGCCACATGTGTTTATTAAAGAAAAAATGAATACTAATGCAATTAACCTTGAGGGACCCTTTTAAACTTTGTTTTTTTTTTCTTTTTATAAATTTAAAATTCTTAGTGGCTCCCTTCAAGGTTAATTGTATATTAATATTAATTTTCTCTTTAATAAACAAATGTGACAATTACTAAAAATCAAACACGTGCTCAATAACTTCAACCATTGATGGAGTTCAAACAAAACTAACAAAATTAAAGTTTTTGTATTAAGACTGTTTTTTTTTATTGTATTAAAGATTGAAATATATCAATCCTTGTTCTACTGAAAAGACTATTTACTCTTTTATCTCTATTGGATAAATGTTTTTATTTGGCCACATAACTTTAAATAAACCAACTCCAAATATTCTTTGTTTTTTTATGACTTTTCGTTAGGAAATTAAGATCGATTTGTTTGTTAACAACACATTCTTCATGAACTAAAGAATGAACAAAAAATGTGTGGAAATACTTGTTACCATTACTTTCTATTTACGAACTTTAATCCTCCAAAATTTAATCCTCCAAAATTTAAATGCTCATAAGATAATGCCAAAGCTAAAAGGATATTTTTATTAGGTCACTAAATTAGATTGAATGCTTTCAATATTTAAAGGAAAAATTTGATTTGAGCTTATTTTTAGAACAAAAATAACACCTGTGATAGGATCATATATTTCACAAGCATATTTGTTATTGGTGATAGTGTAGTCCTTTTCTAATTAAATAACTTACTTTTCAAGTTACGAACATATAAATCGTTAGAAATTGTTTCAACAAAATCATTCTTAGTTTTTATTCGAATGTCATCTTTTCCCATCCATTACTTTCACTAGATTTTCCTCTAGAGGGAACATTGGAAGATTTTGAACCAATAGATTATGGGTAAATCATAAAAGACATCATGACACCACTTCTAATCTCAAAACCTTAAGATTGTGTATTTCTAGGTTTCTTTTTTTTTATATGTACTAAACTTTGTAATTTGTATGGAACTTTTAAGTCATACTTAAATTTCTAATAAATACTCACTATTTCAAAAAAGGATTTGTCACAAGAGTTTGCTAACACAATTGGTCTAAGAGGACTTCATGCATGCCTAAACAATGGATTAAACAAATATCTAGCTTTGGTATGATATATTTTTAGTATAATTATTTTTATATAAAATTTCAAATATTTTATGATAAAATATGTTTTGAAAAGAGAATTTGAAATATTAAGATTTTAGGAGTGGAGTTTAATTACTTAAAGCTAAATAATTTTAAATTCACTTAAATAAAACAAATAAAACAAGTAAGAATTTTAAAAAGCATATACATTTTCTTCTTTATAAAATTGATATTTCATTTTTCATATCAGCACTTGTCATCTTCAATATTACTTTATGTCAACATTTTTCAATTGATATTAGTTAGAAAATTTTTTTCAACATCAAAAGTGTTTTTTTTTAAGTCATACACAATTTTTCAATTAACATAAAATATTATTTTTAGTTAAATGTCATTTAAGGTTGTTTTTTTACTAATAACGATTAATGTTATTTTTCAACCAACCTTATTAATAGTTTTCTTGACCAACATTGTTAGGAGTATTCGTTTATAGATATTACCTAGGAAGTTTTATCAACGGCAAAGACTCTATTTTTTTAGTTGATATAAGTGAAAGTTTTTTAGTGGACATTGGTAAGAATTATTTTATCATTGATATTGTTGAGATCATTTATAGTTGATGTTTATCATAGTTTTAATACCGAATGATGGTGTGACTATTTTTCATTAGTTTTCAATAATTTTTTTAATTAAAATCTATAGTAGTCATTTTTATTGATATATGGAGTGTTGAAATAGTATAATTTGAAAATCTCTTCTTTTTTAACAAAATTACTATTTTAAAAGGTATTCTTAAATAGAAATACTTGTTATGTAAAAAATTAAGATGCATTTGCAAAAATGAAAAAGTAGAATGTTAAGTATCATGAGAAAGATTCAATTACTCAATTATATAATTGGTGGTATTGTTGAATTTTTAGATGACCAATTGATGTGCTTAGAAAAATTGAAAGATGAATTCAAAATTTTATTTGGATTAGAGATTCCACTTCAAGAGTTTTAGTCATGGTTAAATGGCATACTTTATGCATTTCTAAAATTGAAGGTGGTCTTGCTGTAATTAGTTTGAGTAAAGAGAATCAGGCTTCATCTCCTATATTAACTTGAGATTTTATTTTATAATTATTTGAGTTGGGATGTTTTGATGAGACATAAATTTATCACTTAAGATAATAAGATTCAGCCTAGACATGCTTCATCAACTATTACATATGGTATAAAACCTACTATAAGAAATTTTTAATTTACTTATTGATTATTACATTCAAATAAAATTTGTAGGTAAATTTAGCATTACCAATAAATTTTACTTACGGATCTGTAATGGAAAATCTATTAATTTCTAGAATGATGTTTAATGTTCTAGTATATCTTTAGCTCATTTGCTTTATATTTCAAATAGCGTATCTATTAATCTTTTTGCTACTAAGGTTGTTGACATATGGGGTGGGGATTAGTTCATTCCTTCCTCTGCGAGTTTAAGATTGCCTTGGTTGTAGGCTATCTCAAAAGACTATGTTATCAATGATAATTTTGTTGAAATGATGTAGACTTAAACTAATTATGGTTACCCATCTCGAAAAGTTGTTAAGCAATAAATTTTTCACATGAATGAGGAAGATCATCCTTGGTTGAAAAGATTTTGGAATACTTGTTTTCATCTTGTTTGATCTTTGGTATTATGGAAATTAATTTTGAACGTACTCCTTTTGGATGATAATATACAGAAAATTGGGATAAATATATGTTTTGTTTGTAGTTTCAAGAGTCTTCTCAACATCTATTCTTTGATTGTAAAGTGGTGGTTCTGTTATGGAATTGATAACAAGGTATTCTTAATTATGTTAGCAATTATCGCTTTATGTTTTCTATTTTGTAGGTGAAGCATGTATGAAATCATATATATTTGTGATATTGGATTGATAGATATTGTTCATGTTGTGTGAGGTATTTGGAACATAAGGAATTCTTATAAGTTTGACAATCTTATAACTTCCATTTTGTCTCAACACTTGATTATGCCTGAGATTCGTATGACTGAAAATTTATCTAAAGAGGTGATGAATGTTAACATTGACAATTTTGTGATGATTAAGTTTAATATTAATATACATGTTGATCCTACTCCTAAGATTATGATGGTTATTTGAAAATGGTCTTATATTGGGTTTGTTAAATGTAATGTAAATGATTCTACTTTTGAAAAACTTTGATTTTGTTGCTTGTTTAGGAAATTTTAGAGTAAGTAGAGTAAGTGTATTGGAGTTTTTTTTTTTCTTATATTTACATTGATATTGCCTTGAAGGCGAAATTGATGGAAGTCATGCTTGCAATTGAAATAATTGTAGTTAAAGGTTGATCTACTTGGTGATTGAAAACGATATATGTTGGTGGTCAATTCTTTTAAGAATCCTAATATTATTGGTAGTCCGTGATTAATATTGTTTGACTGTGAGTATGTTGATAGACTTGCAAGTTTGGATGGATTTTATGAAAAAAATTGTTTGGTTTGAGAAACTTTCTTATTGTATTCGTCTTGAATTTTTCGAAATAGGTTTGGTTTGTTACAATATAGGTTTTCTTGATTTACATGGATTTTGGTTTAGTCTCCCACGTCTTGTATGATGCCATAATGATGCCTTTTAGAGTCATAGCCATTAAAAAAAATATAGTATTCTCATAAATTTTCAATTTTTCAATTTTTTAAAACTTACTTGTTCAAAAAATATATTTTATTATAAAACATTTTAAATTCTTAATAAAAAGCAATTATCCTAAAAAATTGAGAAAATTAAACTATTCATAAAGTAAAATGAAATGAGTGGGATGATTAACATCTAAGTAATGACAATGGACGATACAAATGCTTAGGGGCTTGAATTTTTTATAGTATATTAAGAATGTAAAATTTAAATCTAACTCAATCTCACAAAATTGACTTCTTCTTATAATTTCACGTATTAAATACAATGAACCTATATTGATAATGTATTAGTGTCACCATAGCTAAACTTATCTTTTGACACTCAGACAACACTTTTAACTCTGAGATAATAAAATACTTTTAACTCTGAGATAATAAAATACATTTGATGGCTTTGATTTTCTTTTTCTTAAAACATTTTCAATGTCAAATAAAAATGTTGTTACACGTTTCCAATGTTGAGTCCTCATTTTAGGTTCACACACTAGTCAACAAAAAAATTATAGTCTTATACTTTTTTCACTTTTGTGTTTGACACAATTGCTAAGATCTATACTAATACTAATGTAATAATTATCATTTTTCTCTTTAAAAATAAAATAATATATATATATATATATATATAATGTTAAAAATTTAAATATAGATTAAAAATTTTATATCAAGTAAAAATAAAAAAATTAAATTATAAAAAATATAAACACCTACCCTTTAAGATTTTGAGTTGAAAGTAATTATATATTATCTTAATAAATCACTCATCATTTATCAGTGTTGAATCTCTCCATTTGTCCTTATATAAAAAATCCAACATATTATATATATATATATATATATATATATATATATATATATATATTAATTTTAATTATACTAAAATTTATACATATTTTTTATCAAAAATTCATTAAATATCAGTTCCCAGTCTTGAATCAATTTAACCAAATAGAATAAAATTCTACGTCTAATCTTTCATTTGGTTCACTCTGATTTTAGCAATGTTAGAGTAAATTTTTAATTTGTGTAGTTAAAAATTTCCAAAACACAATTAAATAATAAACCAAACTAATTTAAAACTAACAAATCAAATGATAGTATTATTAAAATGACTTAATTAGATTTGAGCTGGAGAAGAGATTCCTTTCCTTTGGCTTTTTCTAGAAAAAGGAAGAGATATTACCAATAAATTTGATTTGATAGTGTAAAAGAAAGATGAACTATTTCTTTCAGACCCTATATTTCCTGAAGTATTTTTTGTTTCTTTTAAATCACATGAAAATTCACTTTTTTAGCTTTTTTCCTTTTTGAACGATTAAACATGACTTTCCATTTTAAGAAAAACAATATTGCAAATACTTGTTTGGCAGAAAAAGAAAGTGATGAGAGGGGAAAAAAGTTAAATTGAATGAGAAATATTATGAAAAACCAATAGTGTGGTGTTGACATATAATTGGTAGGGCGGCATAAAAATGCACCACGTGTCGTCTAACACGTTTTTCTTGTATGCATTCATGCAAGGTAAAGAACCCTACGTGTCCGTTTGATGATTCATTATACCTTCGAGAAGACAAGACAACAGATATTACGACGAACATGCAACATGGTTTTATGTTGGGTGGTGCCAAGCCTTCTTAATTAGGTCACTTTGGTTTTAAACTAGAAAAGGAAACTATAACCACTCACTAGTATGCCATGTCAGCAATGTTTCTTATCCACACATTCAAAGTCATTGTTTAAAACTAGTCAATGGCAACCAAAACCATGTGAAAGAGTTTCCTGAATCGAATAAGGATAGATGGTATAGCTCTTTATGTGTGATTTGGCTTTCATTCTTATTTTTTAAAGCTCAATGCTTTCCTTTTATCATAAAATAAAATATTTAACAAAATTACGGTATTTCTTCCTTAACTTTTGAACATTAAAGGGTTAAATCTCTATCCTATATATATTTCATTTTATTCGCATTTTCTCAAAACATGAATGTTAATCTTCCATTTTTAACTTTTACACTAGAAAATGAATAGAATAGCTATCATGATTCACATTTTTTATGTAAAAAGTTTTCTTTTCTCTAACAGTGATTATTTTATATTAACTCATATGGTCTAACGTTTTTACTATTGTTCAAATAAGTTGATCACATATTTTCATAAAATTTATACAAAATGAATTGCTACTTTAAAATAAAAGAAAATAAATAATTATTTTCTTCCTATCTTTAAATAGTCCATGTTTAGAAAACAAAATATTTTATAAGAGACAATAGTACCAAATAAAGAAAATCGAGATATCTTTGTATAAATGTATTTTTAAAGAATAACAATATTAAAAAAAATTGTTCAAAGAATTGTTACATATAAACACACTACAAATATATAAGAAAAACACAACAAGCTTATTTAGTTTTACGATACTGCTTACAACTTTTATATAAGAATTCTTATTATTTTTTATAATGGTAGTGTGATAACTTCGTATTTCTCATTTTGTGAAACAAATTACTTGTAAGGAAGTTTAAATTGTTTATCTTGTTTGGAAGAGTAATCTTTTTTATTAATGTCTTCTATAGATCCATAATTAAAATTGACACAAAAGAATATTTAAGTTTTTAATCTCTTTTGAGAATAAGAAGAATAATAAAAAGTGTTTTTGTGTATTTATAAGGAGTTATTTGTGTATTAATTATAATAATTTTGTTTATTAGTATAATCCTCTCAAGAATTATTGAAAGAGAAATGAACCTAATAATATCAAATCTCTATTCCATCCCATCCCATCCCAAATTGTTTGATAAAATATCTAATCTTTATCATTAAAACTCTATTTACTTCCTTTTCTAAAATATTTTACCATCATCAATCTTATTTTATACTTTTTAATTTTTATGAATTCACCCCTAAATAATGGTGATTAATATATTTTTTTAGAACTTTTGGAAAAATAAACAAGTTAACCTTATTCATTAACAATTTGGAGTGAACTGGTCCTCTTTAATTACCATCTTGATTATATCTGTTGCTCTATCTTTATCTCTTCTCTTACATTTTTAACAATAATTCTCATAATATATAAATAGAAATGTCTGGAGGCCTCCCTGTGATGTCGTTGCCACATTTCTTTTGATATATTCTTTTATAAGAGTGGATCATATTAAGCCAATTTGCCTTTACCAGAAGCATTAATTCTCTATTTCCTATTGCACAACTGGTACCTCTGTGATCCACCGTCTAAGTTCCACGCTGACATTTAGTCAAATAATAAAAAGTTAGACACTAACAAATCGAACAAAATAAATACAAGAGAAATTCAGCTTTTTTGCATGCTTATTAATTGGTTCCTCGACTACTTTAAAAGATAAGTTGTTTTATTTTTCGTCCACGTAAAAATATACTTGCATAACCATAAAACAAAGATCATGCCCACAAGCAGGGGAGCAAGATGAATATTGTGTTTGCCACTACATTCCCCTTAATGGTGCCAATAATTTGTACGAGAATTGAAAGACAATATGTATGGAATTGTAAAAATGTAAACATCTACATATAGATAGGAGAACTATACCAACATTGAAAACTCTAGTTGAAAATTATGACGTAACGAATAAATATGTCATTTAAATTTATACATGAAAAAAATGGTAAATTATGAGATTAGTAGAATTGAAATTTTTTTATTACAATCAGAAAAAAAAATATTAATACAATCAATTTAATTTTGTTTAAAATTTAGGTTTTTGGATGAGTGAAGAAACTATTATAACTTGGTGTAAAGAAAATAACGTTTAGTGTTTAAAGTTAACTGCTAAAAGGCATATGATTGTGTAAATTGTGATTTTTTTTATATATATATATATATATGTTAGATAGAATGAGTTTTGACTAAAGTGGGTAGGTTGGATAAAGGGATGTCTAAAATCAAATTTAATGTCGATATTAGTTAATGAAAATCTAATTACTGAGTTTAAAATGGAAACACGATTGGGATAGGGAGATCTATTGGCTCCATTCTTATTCACATAATTGTTGGCAAGGAAGTTAGTGGTATGATGAAAGAAGTATCTTTAAAAGAAATTATTTTTTGAGTACAAAGTTGGCAAGGACAAAACAAAAATTAGAATTCTTTAATTTGTAGGTGACACAACTTGTTGAAAAATACTTATTAGCAAAATGTAAAAATTATATTTATAACTATAACAATTAAAGGGGGCACAAACAGAAACTTTTGCAACTTATCTCCTTCACAAAAAAACACAAAAAGATAAAATAAAACAAAATTTTACCACACATGTCAATAAAAAACTATCAAATGGTGGAAGCTCACATTTGTGACACATGACATTCAAAAATTTCAAAAGCATTCAAAATTCAAAATAATGAAAGTGTCTTTTCTCTTTCTCCAAAAGTTTCTGTAAAACCCTCAAACCTATCTTGGCCCTCTAATCTCCCATTTTCAGTTCACTCTCTTTTACACACTTCTCTTTCTCTCTCTAAAAATTTTTGTAAAACCTTCAGACCCATCTTCAATTTGTGCTCCTTTCCTTACATCCCTTCCTTCATACATTAATCTCGCATTCGGGTCTCTGGATCAACGAACTTAGGTTTGAATGTCCATCAGAATGATGATTTAAACTTTCTGGTAAAGTTTTTGTCTTTTGCCATCACTCCCTCTTTTTATTTGTTCTAACCCACATGTCACGTATCTATCCTCTCATATGCAGATTGGCGTTGAAGTCGTAGGACAAAGACAATGACATCTTGGTTTGGTTGTGAATCATGTTTTTGTAAGAATTCCTGGGTTTGTCAATATTGTTTTTCTCAATGGTTAATACAAGTATTCTCGTCTTCTAATTTTTTTGGCAAAACATATTAACATACACTATTATCTTTTTATAGTATTAAAAGTGTGTTCTTGGACGATTATCATATTAACAATGACTATTGATACTTTACGGTGTGAAAGTTGTCATCTTGTACGATTAAGGATCATATTTCTTGGAAACACAAATAAAAAAAGAAAACATTTGTACTTTGACAATTTCATCCATGTACACTCTGGGTTTTATTCATAAATAATTAATGTCTCACTCATGTTTTCTCATGCTTCTTCTTCCTTCCCTTGTCTTCCCCTCTTTTGGTTACGATATGTCATAACATCCTCTCTTTTGCAGGATGTAGAGTTTGTCACCTGGAATATAACGATGAACTCAGTATAATGAGACAACAGAGAGTAATGCTTCAACATATAAGAACACACCAGAACAAGTGTTGTTAAAGGAGGGGTAACCTCTGAAATTTACAACCATACAACCACTATTAATGGAGAGAATGATATAAAATGAACTTACTTTTGTGAATCAATCCATGAGTATTGCTTCTTATGGTTATAATATGAGAAAAGAAGAACTTAAAATTGGTCCTCATGAATAGATGTGACTTTAGTTGTCAAAACTTAAACTAAAGTGACCCGATATTAAAAGAGGGGTAACCTTTGAAATTTTCAACTATATAACTACTATTAATGAGGAGTATGGTATAAACTGCACTTATTTTTTCCAATCAAAAGGTGAGTAATTCTTCCTATAGTTATAATAGACTCGTTTTTATTAGTTTTTTCCATCCACAATTATTTCATTTTTTTAACTTAAAATAAAACATAATTTGAGAAAAGAATACTGTGTTACTTTAATTTATCCACTATTATTGCATTTTATTATTTTTTTATGTGAATATGATTCGATCTTTTTTTACATTATTCCATTTATTTCAATTTAGTGAAAACACTTACAATTAAACTTAAAAGAATTTTGTCAAAATACATTGTAATATATATATATAT
>Ga0099825_1002849_pt1 | contig 23125 bp, 7 predicted proteins | sample SiratroredBW_FD_76838 | JGI IMG/M metagenome (GOLD analysis project Ga0099825, IMG submission 76838) | Root nodule microbial communities of legume samples collected from California, USA - Siratro red BW | ecosystem: Host-associated > Plants > Roots > Nodule | place: USA: California | collected... | reverse complement strand
TTATCAATCATTTATGCAAACCTAAAATAAAACATCAAAGTACAATAACTATCATTTATATATTTATATGAGAAATCTAACATTTATAGAATGAATGTCCAAAAATAAAGTTTGGTTACAAAAGAAAGTTTATTTATCAACTTTATGGATATCTCTTATGTAAATATAATCTTCCATCTTCACATGCAAAAATTATCTATATTTACCAATATATAATGATCAACTAACTAAAATATCCAGGAAAAATTATAATGTCAAAAATAACCTAATCTAGAAGGTTAAATTTCACTCTTTTTTTTTTTTCGAAAAGCAAATTTAACTTTCGAAATAATTTGTTTTGGAAATTAAAAGTAATTTAACCTTCTCAAATGTCTATTCCAAAAAAGAAATTTAGCTTTTAAAATAAGCTATTCTAAAAATTAAATTTCATTTCCAAGATTAGCCTATTTCAAAATACCGATTTAGGTTCTAAAATACAATAAAAAAAGGTGTGCTGTGAAATTCATTTTGTACTTCCTCTAAAACTTTACTTTTAACAACAAAACAATTTTCAGATTCTATAATATGATAATTTTCTGAATTACAAAATACGGAATACAAACTTACAACCACTCAACTCAAACTTATCTCCAACAAAAACCTTCCACTAACACCTCGCCACCACTATCACTATTCTATCACTGACAACCACGACCAAACACGACTAACCATCCACCTACAGCGGCCAAACTATACCACCACAACAACAACTTCATTCACGCACCTCATTTCACTATTCAAAACCTATTCATTCACGCACCTTATTTCACTATTCAAAACCTATACATAATTCTTGATAAGGGTATTTTTTTTATCTTTTCAAAATGGAGGGTTAAGAAATTCAAAATGTAAGGAGGTGCATGAAGAATGTATGGAGGTGGAGGAAGAAGCCGTCTTCTTTTCAAATTCCTATTGATCTACCCGTGCATCTAGGTCGCATTTTGTGTAATTTAACTTTTTTTTATTTTATATTTTGATATGTTTTTCCCTGATACGATTCAAGGTTGATTCTTCCACGAATGAGTATTTATCTCTTCCTAAATACACTTTTATTTACAATTCTTCTCTTATTATGTATTCTTTTGCTCTTTCTAGTTGTATAAATCACAATATAGTGTGGTAATTACTGATAAATTCTTAAAGATAATGCTTAATAACGCTTCTTTCATGTTCTTAACCATATCTTACTAGATTAATTTAAAATACATATTATGTTTATATTAATAAACATTTGAATGGAGCAAGTCACTAATTTAGAGATTATGATAAATGTTAACTAAAACTATAAAATATTTCAGCACTTCCAGTATTCAAACATTAATAAATTAGTACAGTATACTACGAATTATAGTAAAAATGTAAAAGCAAATATTGAATTCTATGATAACATTAATAAATATTTTTTTTCATCCTAAAAAAATGTAAAATTTAAACTTTGAAATAGATAAATGAGGAAGAAGAAAGAATGAAAATCTAATTATCTATAATGATATCAAAATTATCATGTAAGAGCATATTTCAATGGTTTTCATGTATGCCAATCTTTTACTGATAAACAAGTTTAACAAGAAAAATAGAAACTTTGTTTTTTCAACTCTTGAATGAAAGGGTGCAAAAAGGAATTCTATTCACATTATGACAATGAACCGTGTGTTGGTTACCATTTCTTATGCTCAATTTGTCCCTATTTTTATGGACCATTCAACTTATTGTTACTTTAACTTCTTGATAACTTGAGATTGTTTTATAATATATAGTTGTTTCAAATCGATTGTTTATTTTAATTCGAGTCATCGTTGCTTTAACTTGTTGATAACTTCAGATAGTTTTATAATATATAGTTGTTTAAATGGATTGTTGTTGTTTTTATTTTTTGAATCTTATAATAAATATTTTAATTTATAAAATCATTCTGTTTCTATGATTATCAAAATAAGTATTTAATTTATTTTTTAGATCTTATAACTGATATCGTGTGTGTGTGTGTCTATATATATATAATATTTAAAGTATTTTCTATCATTAATATCTATTTTTAAATATAAAAATAAATAATAATATTGTTTATACATATTATCAAACTTGTACAAATAATGATGCATACATCTTATGAAAGGTTTCGTTAAGGTCAAACCACCTTAATAAATTGATAGTACCTTATATTTCGTGTTGTTGTTGTATCTGGTTTAGTGAGAAAAAAAAATTGATTTTTTTTTTCTGGTGTGCTGCTTAGCGGATTCATACGTTGCCCTGACTATGCACATTTGCTCCGGTTTTGCCATTTTCATTATTAAATGTGCGTCACACATAATTTATTTTTTGATCTAATTTAATTTAATGGTTAGATTTATATTTTTATATAAAAATTTAATATAATCCAATTAATTTAATTCAATCTAATGCAATTAATTGAATTAATTTAACTTAATTCATTGAATTGAATAAGTTTAAAATGATTATTTATATTTCAAAATAAATATTTACAATATTTTTTAATAATTATAAAGTAACATATTATTTAAAATATACATGAATAATATTTACATGATAAAATAAATTATTTTTTATTATATAGTTGGACAGGATTATAGAGTTCAAAATCCATAAAGCCGTTATCTAACCCAATTGTAGTTGGGTGCCCTAAAATAAAGTTTGCACTAATATACAAAATGTAATTTGATTGAGTTATACAAGGATTGCAGATTGAATACAACCAGCTCATATAGTAATTATATTTGAGTATTTGATTTTTTGGAATATTTTTTTTATATAGAGAGAATTAATGTGTGTAATATTTTAATACAAAATATTATTTTACGAGTTACGGAAATAAAACTTTAATTTTAATCGGTAAAAACAAAAATAATCTTTATGTATAGAATTATATATAAATTTTGTCTGCAAATTAGAAGTACAAAGAGGAAAGATACGAAAACAAATAAGAAAAAAAATAAGAAAAAAAAAACAAACATGAACACGTGTAATTACATCTAATTAGAATTAGCACGAGGTAATTAATGTTTTCTCAATAGTTTGATTCTTCTGTACAGACTGTCTTTAATAGATCTAATCACAGCAGGCAATTTCAGACCAATGCAAACGAGTTGCCGACAGTAGCATGTTGCTACTTTTTCAAAATATTTACAAAATAAAAAAAGGTAAAATAAATGTACTAAAATCATAAAATTTGAGAATTCTGTTATTTATTTAACAGATTATATATATATATATATATATATATATATATATATATATTTGTATTGAAGCATAATAGAAGATCATGCCATGTGCAGACAAGTTGAGACTGCATGTAAGTCGTGGCACCTATTTTTTATTTTATTTTAATTCGTATTCTCTTTCACGTCGTGACTAGAAATAAATAAAATAATATCATCTTTAAATCGTGCTCACATTAGACTTATAATCATAATCTCATCCTAATCTACAACTTTAATACAGCATCTAGAAATCTCCATTTTGTGAAATTAATTTTAATTATAAATTTATTTATATTGAATTACAAATTCCGAGATTCATAACTAAATCCACTTCTAGTTCAAACAATTTCATCGCGATGATGAAACTCGTAACTTAACTTTCCAAGTGTCATCTTATGATACGTTAGGGACACGTGTCACCATTCAGCAAATAACACCCAACAAAGCACCATGCCAGTGACTTCAGACATTATGATAACGAAAGACAGTGACAAATTCATTTTAAAAAATAGTAAAAATGAATATCCGAAAATTTAATTATATTTCTATAATCAAAAAAATGAGCAATAACGAAAATTCAAACATGCTAGTAAAGGGCCGAAACAAAAGGACAGAGAAGGTGTGAATATTGAAAAGTTCTTTGACTTTGAATGGTACCTTATCCAGTGCGATTCATGTAGAATACCTTGGATCTGAATCAAGGGTGGGTCACACCCCAATCATATCATCATTTCTTCATATACAAAAAACGATAGAAGTAAGTCTCCTCTTCAACGCGGTCGTTATTTCGTTCCGGTCACACTTTCAGTGTGCCAAGTGTGTGATCCATAGAGCATTCTTCAACGGTATATGTAATAAAATGAAACGGTTGGAATAGTGTTTTCTCTTCTCTCTCTCTCTCTTCGTTGTTCTCTTCTCTCTTGAAGATGGAGCAGTCTCTGCTGAGAGGTGAAAGTAGTGGCCTCAGCTACCGGCGGCGAGGACCGTTCCGCCGTTCCGACGCTATAACCTACGGTTCCAACTACGAGAAAGCCGCTGCGCTCATCGATCTGGTTCGTGTAACTCTTTCTCCTTTCGTCTACGCGTTGTTCGGAATGTATTTCGGTGAACTCATAGTGCTGCGCGTTTACGGTTCTGTTTTCCGTTTATTGCGAACTGTTGATTTTTATGCATTGATTCAGCCGTGAACTGTTGTGATTTGCGATCGCCAGCGAGTTTCTGTCGCGCATTGTGTTGGAGTTAAGTATTGAACGTATTTAGGTAGATCTTGTCGTCAATAGCTTGTTACGGACTCGTTGTTGAAGGCATCTTAGGAATAGTCAACTGAATCTGTTCTGGCGGCAATGTGAATTTTACTATTATTTTTGAAGTTGAATTGCGTCGTCTCTTAAGTTGGTCAGCGTCGTTCAAATTTGGAAAGTCTTGAATTGTAGGGGAAGTGGTTGTGTATGTTGTAGGGAAAGTTGTTGTCACTAATGTTGCGGTTTTGGTAAAGCGAGAATTACAAAATAGCGAAGTGCAGAGATAAATAATTTTACATGTCCACAAACATGGAGAGAATAATGAAAAATTGCAAAGCAGATAAAGTTAAAAAGAAAGTGTTTTTGTGTGGTACTTAAGCCTTGAAGTTCTCCCTCCTAATAGAATTGTCTTTTGGGTTGAACTCTTTTGATCAATTGGTGCTTTCATTAAGAGTTGAGCTATGGAAAAGATTATCTATAAGATGGATTAAGGTGCAAATTGAATATTGAAAAATGAGTGAAAAGTCATTGTGTGAGTTAAGAGTTGACGATGTTTAGAGTCCCACGTTTAGTTCGAGCTATTTGATGTGGTACTTAAGCCTTGAATTGAAACTCTTTTACCTAACGGACTAATCTTTTGGATTAGACTTTTCTCTTGTGCTTATATTCAGATTTTGATTATGTATTTCACTATAAACAATCAGGACCACCAATTCTCTTTCTAGGCCTCTAACTCAAGTTTGCTCGGTATGTCAAGTCAGTAGGTTAAGGCTGCTAGGTGTTTCATGTTAATAAATTAGAGGAAAATGTTTATAAACTACTCTTTGTCTTGATTTTCTACATGAACTGAGATTTTTTTTACTATAACAGAACGGCGGGTCTTCTGTCAAAAGGCTAAGGACTAAAGAGCCTTACTACCCATGTGTTTAGTAGCCTTGACTCTTTTTAGGACCAGTTTTCTAACCTCAAGGACCGTGACTCCTTCTACGACCAATAAATTGTTTTCTTAAAAGGTGTTGCATCTAAGGATTACATTTTCATCAATTCCCAAACAATGTGGACTATTTTTTTGTACTGGGACAAATTTACTGAAGTATTTAACTTATATGTGTGTGTGTGGTGTCTTCTAATAACTTCTCTTTTACATTGATATGTATTTATTCATGAATTTTCTTTCGGGTCATTTAATTGCTTATTATTCTTGTTGGAAATGCTTTATGCAGGCTGAAGATGGTGTTGGTCTCCCTGAGCAAATTCTTGATTCATCAAACTTCCAAAATTACGCAAAATTTTATTTTATATTCACTAAATGCAATATCATATGGTCTCTTAGTTATTTTGCTTTGATAGTCCTGAATTTCCTGGAGGTAAGTTGTGGCAAGCTCCTTATGAACTTTAGTTCCAGTTTTATGTATTTGAGGCTTTCACGCTAAAGAAAATATGATAGAAAGAAGATATTTCTAATGTACTTTACTTGGTACAGAAACCTCTGTGGTGTAAGAAACTCGCCACACATTCCTGCAATGATAGAGAGTATTTCTATTTGGGTCAATTGCCATATCTAACTGATGCAGAATGTCTTATTTATGAGGTAACAGTTCAGTACTTCAGACACCATTACTTTTATTCAGAAAATTATCAGTGAACCTTTTAGTTGTTGTCACTTTGAAAATGGTGATTACCTTAGGTAATATTTGTCATTCCCATGCTGAAGTTAAGTTATTTATTCAGCTACACTTTGAAATTAAAGTGAAACAGCTAATACTACCTGTCTTTGTGATTATATTGTTTACTTAATGTCTCATTTTAGATCTGTAGGAATGTGTTATTGTTAAGCTAGCATTTTAGAGTGATAAAGCAAGTGCGGGCTACTAACTATGCTCCACTGCATACCTACATCACTTTGATGCTTTTATGTTTTTCTTTTATGTATGCATATCTGCTGAGAGTCTCCTTTTCCTTTGGTAGTGGTTATTTCAAGGATTTGTATTAGTGACTCAAGAAAACTTCTTCACATCTTTTATCCAATTTGGTTTGATATGTATTTTTTCCTTCCTTTTAAAGTTTCTTATCTTCCAGAAGTTCATTTAATAATTTTTTCTTCTTTTATTTTAAAAAAAAGGGAGTGTCTTATATTGTAACTTGTAAGGACTGATATGGAGATATTGGTTGATCTGTGGAGTTGTTGAAGTGTCCTTGTATTCATTTCTCAACTATCCGTACAGTTTTTTTTTTCTTATGTTAGCCTTTTCTTGTGTAATGCAGGGAATAATTCTTCTTTTGCTTATCATACATACTTTCTTCCCATTGTCATACGAAGGATCTCGTATATACTGGAAAAGTGCTTTCAATCAATTGAAGGTATGTTGCTTCAAGATCCAACTAAAGAATATAATATGGTAGGAGACAACAAAGTTTTATCAGCTCTAGTGTTGCTTTAGAGGACCAACTGTTGAACAAAAGACTCCACCTTTGTGAGGTAGGGTTGCTGAAGACCTAACCAGTTCCAGTCGAAACCGATCAGGGCGAGTTTTCTGTTCTGAAAAAATTAGTGTGTTTGTTTGTTTACACACACAAACATAATTTAGAGCATCTCAAGTTTTGTTTGCTGAGATAATTCTTTTGTAAATTAAGCATAAATTATAAAACTTACCTTAAATTAATACTTTATGAATAACATGACAGTGTTTTCATAAGTTTTGTTTCCCTTCTAAATTTTTCTGACACAGCTATGCATAACTTCTAAATTTGTACATTTCATCTTGGTGGGTCAGCCCTATCCTGACCAGATCACTAGTTGTTTTGGGCCAATATTAAACCGGTGCAAACCCAGCCAATGACACTCTAGTCGATTGTCCAGACTCCCAAACTCCAAATCGTTTCTCAAGAAGATTTTTTTTTTCTCAAATTAAAGAAGGGTTTGGCTATTGGTGTTAAATTTACCTTATGCATTCTAGCAGAGTCAAGGAATCCTGATCCTCCAGCTAAATTTGGTTTGGAAGAAAAACTAGTTGAATCAAACACAAATAAAAGAGATTTTAGTTGAGAGTTTTTTCTATCATTAAGGTTCTAGGTGGAAATTTCAGACAACTTTAAAACCTTGAGTACTGTTGAAATATGTGTTGGGGGTTGGTTAAAAGAAGATAGATGATATGGGGGTAAGAAGGTCTTTAAAAAGGTTGATATCCCTCTCCTTAATTTCTTCACAAAATCTAATCCAAAGCACCTGGTTCTTCAGTTTACTGATATATTTTTTATTGGTATTTCCAGGTTTTCTGTCTATTAGTTCTTGTTGCTGATACGCTGCTCTATGCCTTTTACTTGTCTCCACTGGCTTTTGATTTTCTACCTTTCAGAATTGCACCTTATATCAGAGTTGTTCTTTTTGTTCTGAACATTAGGTATTGCCCGACCTATCTCAACTTGTTTTTCTTCGGAGTAAATATACTGCTACAGATTATAACTTTGGACCTGTCTTTGAATTTTTTAAGAGTAGAACTGAGTAGGATATAACATCTTCATGTAGTCTCATTTTTATTTATTTATTTTTTCTGAAATCAATGTTTAAAGGATTCCTGTGCCTGAAAGTTTATTTTCTTAAATGGAGGGACATTTTTTACATGAACAACACAAAAACTTATATTTATGGAGACTTAGTCGGGAGCTGATATCTCTGTTTTATGGTGACCAAGAACAGATTGATCGTTGCCACTTTAATTTAAACTACACTTTTATGATAAATTGTGCTTGTCTTGTACTCTGTACATGCTTCAGTCTTTAAGGGGGTTCTTGATTTCATGTGTGGTGGCAAGTTAAGCTTTAGGTTATTTAATAATTTAAGACACGAGGCTACTTGCCATCGTTCACATGCCTCACAATGTGAATTCTTGTTTGTTCATTATTCAGCAAAAAGCAAAATCCTTTATAACCTATATTTGACAGTCGAATTCTGCATTTGAATTTGATGTTAGGGAGTTACGAGAAACCATCATTATCTTGGTTGGGATGCTAGACACATACTTAAATGTCTTGGTTAGTTCACTTTCTTGTTTCTCCTTGCCTTGTTCTTTGATGCTCCTGTTTGCAATTCTTACAACAATGTGCATGTCATTTTACATTCAAAATCTATAGAGTTTCACATGAATGCTACTTTTGGATTATTTCAATTTATTATAATCAACACTCTTACTCATAGAGTGCGTTGTGAAATTGCGTGCATTGCAGGCATTGGGACTTCTCTTTCTTCTTTTTGCTAGTTGGGTGGCATATGTGTTTTTTGAGGATACAATACAGGGGAAAACAGTATTCACTTCCTATGGTACTACGTTGTATCAAATGTTTCTTTTATTTACCACGTCCAATAATCCAGATGTTTGGGTTCCTGCATACAAGTAAGAGTTTTGAATTTTAGTTTTAATTTGCCTGGCTAGATGACTTTTATCCTTTCAATTTGATATCAATCATCAACACATAATTTTTACTTTTTGTTTTTAAGGTCTTCTCGTTGGTATGCCCTGTTCTTTGTACTGTTTGTGCTGGTGGGGGTTTACTTTGTTACAAACCTTATCCTTGCCGTTGTCTATGATAGTTTCAAGGGTGAGGTAAATGTGTTCATACAATTACTCTCTTTATGTAGATTTAACGATAAGGTTACTTGAAAGGATTGGAGCTCTGTTGATCCTGTTCCTATTAGCTACCCAACCTGGAATATATTATAAGAATTTTGATATTCATCACGTACTCTAGGATGGATATTCATACAAATAATAAGAATGCTCAAATGTTCTTTTGTTGTAGCTTGTGAAACAAGTTTTTGAAAGGGATCTTCAGAGAAGAACTATGCTGGAGAAAGCTTTTAATCTCTTAGATACACATGTAAGTCTAATTTTCATGTTTTTGTTTAATTTTTAATTATCAAACATGGCTACCCTGCTGATATAAAAACAACTAAGTTTTATTTTAAACGATTTTGATATGCAGTTGATTGCTTTATGAACATGAAAGATTCTTTACTTTCCCTTCTTTTATTTCTGGTGGGTTATCTTTTCATATGCTTTGATATTCAATAGAAAATTTGTTTTTAATCCTTTATGTTAGAAGAGAATCTAGTAAATATTAAGAAATTAAGATTGACCTTTATCTTTGTTTAGAACAACATAATGTTCTAATCGGTTATGAGGAACGCAAATCCCACCAACATCCACTAACAGTTTCATTACTAGTCATCATCACAAGATAAAATAAACATATATCTAATATTCACATTACATTTTAAAGTCTTTCCAAAATAAACTTCCCTTCTCACAGGGAATTATAGTATATACATATCCCAAAAAAATAAATTTAACAAAACAGAAAATAAATTTTGTTTCGCTTTCCTCAGTCTGTCCCTTCAAAAATCTCCCTTATGAATAACATTTGCTATTGTGCAACACACGATCATCACAATTTTGCAGACAAGCATACAAAACAAGGTAAGCTAGTGTTTTAAAATTTTACACACATGCATTTATCAAAACCATATACATATATTTTTACAATTTATAGAATCAGTTCATATCTTTTCATTGATACTTCATCTCATACAAACCGCTTCTACTCTTGAACAAATTAACTAGGTTCTTACAAGGATCAAATTGTGTATCAATATTAGTACAGGCTATGACTGAGAAATGTCCCATGAAGTATCAACGCATTACGAAATTATTGTTTCTGCATGTTGGATAAGGATTTAATATGCAACATTGTGTCCAAAACAGCCCAAGTAATTGGATAGGGACCACTCTTTTTACATAGTGAGACAAACAGATCCACCCTTACGACATGATGAAACGAGCTTGTTCAACCCTCTCAATGCGACAAATTGGTCATAACCCACCTTGTTTTCTTTTATCTTTATGAATGGATGCTTTATCTTCCTTATTTTTCATTAATGCACATTGTTGGACTAGTCACCGGCCCCCATCAAACCACTACGCATCATGCCATCATCGCTATACATTTCAAATGTCTCAAGGAGGCTTCAAAAATGGCTAAATGCAACTTTTAGTCCTTTATATTTTGGTGTTTTCAATTCATTTCCTACAAAAAAGGTACTACTGCCAACTAATTGATAATGAATATAGCTATGTTTTCATGTAAGGACTAAGATTAAAAGAAATGTCAAGTATAAGGACTAACTTTTTACTTTAACCGTGTTTAAATGATAATTGTTCATATTAAGGTATTTAGTTGTTGGAGATCCCACATTCCTTAGATAAAAAGCTAAATTTCAATATATAAGTGGGTGCAAACTTCACTCTTTAATTGAGTTTTGTGAGATTGAGTTAGACTTAAAGTTTATTCTCTAATATGGTAATGAGTCTACTGTGCATTCGTCATTGGACCACTGACAAATATCTAATCTCATGTTCAAGATATGCTCTTCTCGGTGTGAAAGAGTGTGTTAGAGATTGCATATCAACTAAAGATAAAACTAAATTAGTACGATTTGGAAGTTTGGCAATGTGAATCACGACAATTATAGTTTGTGTTTGGATCTTTTATGTATTTCATGAACTGTAGTCTCCCAAGTGCATTCCATAATTCTAGCCCAATGGCACTATCATGGTATTGCGCCACAAGTTTCAACAAAAGGCAAGTGTAATGCCTATAACATTAAAGAGCTCGTGGAAAAGTCAATTGCAGTCGTCAAGGGTGTTTTTTTTTTTTTGGTGCTTAGGGTTCAACATTCACTAAGATAGAAAAAGAAAGAAAGTTTGATCAAGTGTGACCTTTGGGAAGACCTTGCAAATTACCTTCAAAATGCACTTGTTTTCTTTTAAAAGAAATCACATGTAGAAGGGTAAGTGTATCACGTGAGTTTTAAAACTCCTTTTATTAAATTTTGTTTATTCTAATTGGTTTGCAATTCTAAACAATTATTTTAGCTTTTATATGTCTTATGTATCCATGTGTGTATTCTTTTTTTATTTGATTCACAAATATGAAGACAAGCTTTTCAGTTCACACTTTGTATCTTGATTCACCTTGGATTAAATGCTAATTTTTGTACAATTAAATTGATTAAGTATGCCTGCATTCTTACACTAAACATTGGGGATAAATGAGACTATCTCATCCAACTACTGTAGTCTTAGGAAAAAACATTGTTTTGTTAGGAAAAAACATTGTTTTGGTTGAGAGTTTTGGTTGAGATCCAATATACAAATAAGTTTCGTAGGGTTAAGTTTAGACCTAAAACTCACTTTCTAATATAGTATCATAGTTTCTCCTAGTAAGGTTTGTTGAGCCTATCATCTCACCTGTTATTTGACCGCTATTGAACCACTTATAAATATTTATTTCATGCTCAAAATGTTCAGTTTTCTATATAAAGGGGTGTGTTGAAGATCTCATATTAATTAGATAGATAGTTAAATTATAACATATAAGTGGAAATAATTTTAGGTTAGGTATAAAACTCACTTTCCAAGAGTTTTAAGTAAGCATTTCATTCTGCTGTAATTGTCCTTGTTCTGGTCTTCTTTTATTATGAATTTATATTTATATTGATTCTTATTCTTTGATATAGGTTTCTTTTGTGACTTTGCTACTTATTTTTATTGATTCTAACGGTGTTTGATCTTGTTTGTGGTTGCAGGATATTGGAGCTCTCAACAAAAATCAATGCATTAGGCTCTTTGAGGAGCTGAACAAGTACAGGTATTATTTTATTTACCAATGTTTATCATGCTTTTAATTTATCATATTGTTTGTTCGCTGCTTGCTCAATGATATTGGAAAAATCAGGTTGCTTTAGATATTTTATAAAATTTGTATGTATTATGTATTTCTTGATGAGACTGATGCCTGACTTTCATGTCTCATCCATATACATTAGCTCTGTTAATCTTCCATCTAAACTTGGAAAGCACTTGCATGGAGGGTTTTCTATAATAACACAGCTGTAGTTGATATATGTATGTCAACGGAATTTTAACATATGTTTATCTAAGTTTGCCAAGATGGGGAAACTGGACATCAAGGCTTTGAAGGAAATGAGGAACATTAAGTATTTTTTGCTAGCTTCCCATTCAAATTGATAGGATGACAGATAGCACACGGAACCTTCTTTTATGGTGAGTTTGGTAGAGAAGATGGGAGAGGATGAGTGAAAATAGAATTAATATGTGGGGTTCAGTGGAAGAGAAGGAAGAGAGAATTAATTTTAGAAATAATGGGACCCATTGTACTATTTCTCATCTATTTCTACTCAGCACTCTCCTCATATCTTCTGCAGTTCTCTTCAATGAAACACCTTTAATCTCCACTTGATTCTCCATCTATTTACACTCTATCCTCTTATTTTCATCCAACCAATTTTTTTCATCTTTATCAAACAAAGCATTAAGAAAATCTTACATTGACTGAGGCTGGATAAACTACAAAGTTACTTGAATTATGTTTACTAACACATAAATGGTGAAGATTCATATACCTAATATTTTAAGGTTTTAGGTTGGATGTAAAAAACTTTTCTAGATTGACTCATTGATAGAGACCTTCGCTTTTAGCCAATCCTATTGCCTAATAGTGGTTTTTATTTCCCTTTCCCCGTTCTTCTCTCTCTTGAATGAAACACGTGCACACTACAATTCGTATCAATCGAAGAAAAATGTTGGAAGACAGAAATTGTTTTAAAGGATTAAGAGAATAGGCTGCTGGTCTACATCTCAAAGAAAGACTCGGCTGTAAGACTGCTTGAAGGGCTTGAAAAAAGAAAGTCCAATTCAACAGGCTTGTAACTGGTTGAGCAAAGGACTGCAGCTCAATCAATGGCTGAAAACTAGGAATGATCATATGAGAGTCTTACCCTTACTGGCATTACTCCTCCAAAAAGGGGACTAGGCAGGCTATAAGGTACATAAATAGAAGATAGAGGCAGGAAACTCAACTGAACTTCCTGAATCCCCGCTTCCTAAAAGCACCTCACGGTCCTATGCCTTGAAGCTTCCTTTCCCCAAGTGATGTATTGCCTGGTTTGCTTCCATTTGAAGCTTCACAATATGTTTCCTGAAATTTAAGGAGTTAGTAAGTAACCACTTGTTTGGCTTTCTGTACATTTGTTCATATTATCGTTCACAGATTTTCACTACAGAGTTCTGTTTTGTTTTCTTTGTAAACTGGCACTACATTTTTTTGACACAAGTATTCATTACATTCTGAACTTGTAGTTTCACTGTCTTCCTTTCGCCTTATGAAGGTTGAAGCATAAATTTTGTTTTCTTTAGGACTTTGCCAAAAATCTCCAGTGAAGAGTTTGAGCTGATATTTGATGAGCTGGATGACAGTCATGATATAAAGGTAAAATTTGTTCTTTTGCGTTTGGTTATCTTCTATGCTCCTATGTTAGTAGATGCATTTTTTAATGTAAATGCATTTTGTATTTTCAGATCAACAAGGATGAATTTGCTGATATTTGCAATGCAATTGCTTTAAAATTTCAAAAGGAAGATGTTGTAAGTTCCAAGACTCCAAATTTAAAACATCTTGAAGTTTAAGTGTACTGAAACTAGGAAGGTAAAGATTTGTAGCACCTGTAATACTTTGCAATTTGGTTGCAGATGTCTTACTTTGAGTATTTAGCGTTCTACCACTGGCCCAGCTCAAAGAGATTAAAAGAATTTGTAAAGACTTCTATGTTTGGATACTTAGTGTCTTTCATTCTCATAGTAAACCTGGTTGCAGTTATTATTGAGACAACGGTATGACATGTTTTTCAATGGAATATTTATTAACAGTTTTCCATGCTAAGTAATTTATTAATTCATGCTAACCAAAGCCTATAATATCATTTGTTTTGATTTGACTATATGCTAGATATACTTGCATTTTTCAATAATGTTGTATGTAGGTGCTATTTTTCTTAAAAGTCATGTAAGAATGAGGTTTAATGAATTCATTATGTACTGATGCTTTAAATATAGCCACAGTTCAAGTAGCTGATTGTTCTACTGGCAGCCTGATATCGGTCCTATCTTTTCCAGCTTTAATGGTCACGGGAATATTAAGAACTTTGTGTTCTCTACTTACATTAACATATTTTACATTTTTTCTGTTGAGCACTTGTATTGACAAGTCAGATAAAATTTTTATTTATATGCAATCTGTCCACAACTCAAAGAATACTACATTCATCTGGATTTGGGGTTTTGGAGTTTGAGATGTTAGTTCCTAAAATTTAGGCCATCCACATTTCGAAAAATACACTCAATTTGACTTCAGAGTAGTTATAGATACAAAAGAGGATAGAATTAAAATTGATAAAACTTGAAGTGGAACATGTGTTGCAAAGTACTAAGCCTTATTTTGTTTATATTAGATCATTATCCTAACTAATTAAGGAAATGCATATTAATATTAGGTAATATGAAAATAAATCATAAGCAACAGTTTAAGATATTCTAAGTTCCTCTATTAGATATAATCAAGATATTACTAGATATTTTCCTATACTAAGAACTCGAGGTTCTGCAAAGATCAATAAGACAGTCCCACGAACTTTTCGTACTAAAACAGGCTAAATGTTATGTTCTTTTATAAATTATCCAACACCATCATATTAAATGCGTGATTAAAATGTTAATGTTGTCACACTGGAAGGACCAACTTGTATTGCTCAAACAGAAGCACGCTTCCCCTGTACTTTCAAGCACAAAAAGGGGAGGTCATATGATTTTTTTAATAAATGAGTCTCAACCATTTTGGTAAAAGTAAAATGTATAAAGTGAGCTGATCCTATCCATTCTATATTATTAGATAATCCTACTCACACGAATGTCAGCATCCAAACAAGATCTTGAATGAGAAGTTCAAGCTTTTGTGTTTATTCAAGACAAAGTGTATTTGGGATGAAAGAATTAATAGATTTAAGAGAGGAAAGTTAGTCTCAGAAAGCAATTTCATGTACCGCAACTGTATCTGTAATTTTAACATAATTTTTTGGCAACTTTTTATGTCTTGCTTCCTTTCTGATTACACCATTATTTAACTGTGACATCCAGGTGGATTATTTTTTATAAATTTAGTGGTGGTAGCTAATATGGACTCTGCAACCTAAATAGTAAACTTAGTAAATGTTGTGAGGGTATGCTTATCAAAGATAATTACAATATTAACAGGTGTACAAACATGCACCTTGTTCTTTGTGATTTTGAAGCATGATATTATATTATTCCAGAGTTTTCTTCTGTGATGTGTATGTGAACATGTGCCATGGCTACATGTTGATTATTTTGTATTAATTCACAATCGCAGCTTGATATAGAAAACAATTCTGGTCAAAAGCTGTGGCAAATAGTTGAGTTCGTTTTCGGTAAGGAAATCTAAATTGTGTATTTACTTGTCATTTCTTTGACCTTGCAGTGTGAAGTCGTTTTTGTACTGTACAAGATGCTTCTGATTCTTTAAAGTAAATATCTTTTTAGATAGCTTGAATTGAGTAGTTAAGCTCCCCTGACTAATTTCCTCTGCTTCACTATTTTCATATGCAATGGTGGTTTTATTTTAAATGTAAAAGAATATTGTTTAATTTTAAACGTAAAATACTATATTATTTTGAATATTTAAATAAGATTTATATATTAGGGCCAGGAGATGTTTTAGAGCCAGGATATTCAGTATAATTTACATTAATTTTTCAATATTGGAGAGTTAAAAACAGACTAGGGAAAATAAAGAATTCCAAATTTCGTTCATTGATAGCAATGGACTAATTTTTATTGGTTTGGCATACCAAACAATTGTGATTTCTGCTATAGAATGATTCATTTTGATATTATTTATTTAAAATAAATATGAGACAATGTGAGAAAAAAAGTTAGGATTAGTAGTAAAGGTGGTTGAAAGAGATATGGGTCTCTGAGGTGCTGGTGGAAAAAGGGATAACCAGTATGTATAAATAACTGTTAAAAGAAAAGTGGTGTGAAGGGTTGAGAATTTAGACTATTTTAAACCCCATTTAATTAATTCCCTGTGTATTTAGAGGTGAAACATCCTTCAACGGCAGAATGAGAATTCCAAGGTCAAATTACCTTGAAAACTACATAAACCAAATCTCTCTAACTAAATTAAAATAATTTCTTAAATTAACCTTGTTAAATCACAACAATATTTGAAATATAATCTAAACAGATTAACCAACAAAAATATTGAATACGAAAGTAAACCATGAGTAAATAATCTCTTCGTCTCTATTTTGTTTATGAAGTAAATTTATAAGTTTTAATAGTTGTTTTCTATGACATTACATGCTAAGAATTCTTGTTTCTTTGGGTTCTAACTAAACTAAACTTTTTAGTCAGGCAGCATATTTTTAAGAAAAAAGAATTGGCTAAACTAAGTGAGTTTGTCTCCATTTTGTTTATCAAGTAAAGTTAAGTTTTTGATAGTTGTTTTCTATGACAATATATACTAAGAATTCTTGTATATTTCGGTTATAACTAAACTAAAAGCTTTTTATTCAGGCAGCATATTTTTAAGAAAAAAGAATTGGCTAAACTAAGTGAATCTCACTTATTTTATTTTGTCAGATACTTTCTATGAGAATGCATCTCATAGGGATTATCTTTCGCTGAGATTTTTATTTTGTTCACTTTTACATGACATGTTTTTGTGCTTGCATGAATAAATAATTGTAGCTCAGAATTTTAGGCTATAGGTTGATTTTATGTATTTATCTGTCTTTAGTGCACGAGAAATAAAATCAGTTATGGGAATATGCTACCCCTTTTATTATTGTTGGTTTGTAAAATACTGTTGAGTACTTTGGGGATTCTTTATTTTGACTTGGTGCATTTTATTTTGTTTTAATGCACAAAATCTTATGTTTTTACTCTCTCGTATGATCATTCCTTGCTTTTTTTCAGGGTGGATATATGTAGTAGAAATGCTTTTAAAGATTTATGCATATGGATTTGAGAACTATTGGCGGGATGGTCAAAATCGCTTTGATTTTATTATCACGGTGATAATTGGTAACTCATTATGCTGCTTGATACTTTTTGCTCTTCAAACAACATGTGGTTGAATGCATAGAATTTGTTTTTTTGCTTGTTTGGGTAAGTTAGAATACAAAACCAAATTCAATCCAATGCAATCAAATTAAAAGTAGTTTGGATTAGATTAAGGGTCTGTTTGAACAAATTTATCCATAACCTTCTAAAAGAAAAATTGAAATTAGCTTCTCTATAAATTAAAAGTAACTTATGCACGAGCTAATTTGAAGATGCTCTCTCATACAGCTTCTCCAGTATTTTTTATTTTTAATTTATGCATAAACTAATTTTAGCTTCTGAAGTAGTCAATTCACATTTTTCCTTCTTATTTTTTCTCTCCTAGAAGGGCTTATAGAGAAACTTGTTCAAACAAACCATAAGATTATTTAGTTTCTTGATGTTATTAATTTATTTTCATTTTTTATGTCTTTCAAATACTAATATATCAATACTTTCTAAATAGCACCATTTTACATGTACATTTTCCCTTTTCCTTTAGTATAATTATTTTTGCATGTTTTTCTCAAAGAACTGGCTACTTTATTGACTAGTTTGTTTTTTATACCACTTAAATATATGAAAGTAATTGAGTGTAAGGACTTGAGTTTGCTTATTGTGAGTAACGGTGAGAAAATGATCTTTTAGAACCTAAACAACTTAAAGTTTTGTAGCATCCTTAGCATTATTGTAATGATAGTGATTCATATGGTCATTTTCAATAACTATAAGGGATGTTTACTTGGTTTTATGTACTAGTGAAAAAGGAAATGTATAATAATGTTAAAAGGGAGGTGGTTTTATTGGGTTTGGCTATAAAAATAGTGTTTAAATCTTATCCAAACCAAATAAAAACAAGCAGGTTTTTAGTTTTAGATTTTTTTAGTTAATTAATTGGTTTTTAGTATTCTTCAATTGGGTTTAGCATTGTGGAATAGTCTGAGTTGGATTTGAAAACCTGTACCGAAGTAGAAGTGGTAGTCTCAGGTGTATGGAAATATAGGAAAATGTAAATAGTAGGATTTAGTCGGGCTAAATTAAATATAGTAGTAGAGTGTTATATGTGACAGAAAAGTAATGTACAAGCTTAAGGGAAAGTTTTATTGCTCAATTACAAGACCTCTGATTTTTTGGTGAATTTTAAGACCTCTGATATTGTATGATATTTTGTGTTGGGCAATAAAAAGTCAACAGGCTAATAAACAAATGAGAATCTTTGTTGAGTTATTAGACAAAATAAGCAAAAAATAAAATATTAGGAATGAATGCATTAGAGTAAGTTGGGGTAGCACCTAGTATAGAATAATAAAATTGTAAAACTTGCCTTAGATGGTTTGATTACATGGGGAAACACCCATTGGAAGCCCTAGATAAGAATGAGGAAAAAGAAATAGGGCAAAACCACATAGAAGGAATTTAAGGTCAATAGTTTCTTTATAGACATGATTTACTAAAGAATATTATGATGTTACTTGATCTATGTAGCTGACCTCACCTAATGAGAACAGGTTTGGTTTGTTGTTGTGTAATCTTAGGTGTCTAGAATCTGCTATTCTAGTTCATACTATGTTGCCTTCATTTTAGGCCCTGGATTTGTATTTTTGATGGAAACTCTAGTTTTTAAGTTCTTGCTATGCTGCACTGACTGATAATTCTAAATTTTGCAGCCATTGGAGAAACTGTAACTTTTGCTGTACCTGATGATGATCTTCCTTTTATCTCAAATGGAGAATGGTATGAACTTTACTATGAATATTCAAATGTTTCAATTTTTTTTTTGGTTCATAATTCCAAATTACTAAATGAAACATAATGCTTAATGTTGCACATTTTGGGATTTATTTCACCGAACATCCCTTCAGTCCCGGTAATGGTGTATTTTCTTCTCAGCTATGATATTCTATTAATGAGTTATGAATCTTTGCATTTACTAAGTTCAAGCTTTAAACTTCTCTATTAATTGTTTAACACCATACAAGACATATAAAGCTGAATTTTGTGCATTATATAATATTAGAATTAAAAAAAATGAAGTTTGATACAACAGGTTGGCAGGACCCATTTTCATTACTAGCATGTCTGACCAATAGTATATTGCTTTGCCTGTTTCCTTACAGGATTCGTTACCTTCTTCTTGCAAGAATGTTGAGATTAATAAGACTCCTAATGCATGTCAAGCGATACCGAGCCTTTGTGGCAACTTTCTTGACTCTCATACCAAGTTTGATGCCGTACCTAGGGATCATATTTTGTGTCCTATGCATTTATTGTTCGCTTGGTGTACAGGTGAGTGACATGCTAGTAGTAGTTGATCATTTTCTGCATAGATTTACAAGTTAGATTGAGGATTTATTTCACCTTTCCGTATGATCCATTTCTTTCTTCTAATAAAATTACTCCTGTTCTATATTTGTATCTGCAGATTTTTGGTGGAATTGTTAATGCTGGAAACCCCGAATTGGAATCAACGGCTCTTGCTGAAAATGAGTATCCTTTGATCATCTATAAAACTGCCTCCTTTAGCCTGTAATGGTTGGTCTCATCCGGTAATTATTATATCTTCCTTCATGCCCACACTGAACATGACATTTTTTTCTTGGGGTGAAGGTGGGATTTGGTCAACATCCAGGTCTGAATTTAATACTGGTATTTATGTTGCTTCTTAAATGGAACAATTGCTTGCTGTAAAAAAATGGATAATTAAGGTAACTGTTATTGAAGTGTCATTCTTGACAGAAAATAGCTATTTGGTTTTCAATTTCAATGATTACCCGAATGGAATAGTGACACTTTTCAATTTTCTTGTCACGGCAACCTGGGATGAAGTGATGACGGTATGTGTGCTGTCACGTATTCTTTTTGACTTACATTGTGATCTGTTGGATGTTGATAATGTAATTAGGCTAATAATAGTTCCAGGCTAGCCACCATTGGTATGTGACATATATTTCTTTGTTTTTATAACATGTAATAAGATGATTAATAGATAATAAGTTAAAGAGAGATCCAAGAACATAAAGAGCATTATCAATAGATAAAGAAGAAAGGAGATATATAGTACCAACACCATGAAATAAGATCCTAGTGTCACTAGTCATGATAATGGAAGGTAAATAATCGAAGGTAGACATAAAAGAAAAAAAAAAGATTTATTACCAATAATGTAATCTATGACACCCGAGTCTAGAACCCAAAGACTAAGAGAATTAAAGTAAGTGAGACCAACAAAAGATGTACCTCGGTGTGCAATAGAAGCAATGGAATCCAAGCTCTGGCAATACTTATACCATTTAAGAAATCCATTAAAAATAGCAAGTTGGCCTATATATTAGATGAAGTAGGGTCCACAGTAGAGGTTACACAGGAATAGTTTGGGCAACCTTAGTAGATCTAGGAGGACAACCATGTAAGGCATAACACCTATCAATTCTATGGCCAAGCTTGTCACAATGGTGACACCTGTGATGCCCTTTGCCTAACTTGCGAGGGTAAGTATGATCATCATGCTAAGATACCAAATTAGAGAAGTCATCAACACAAGTAGGTTTATCAGTGGTGTGTTTATCTGACATATGTAGAAGAGTGGAACAAGTAGAAATAAAATTGGACACAACAGGAGATTTCAAAATCTAATTACAGACATGGGAATAATCATCAAGAAGCTTATGTAAGGTCAATAACATGAATAGTTTGGACCTTTGCTCTACTTCTTAAGAAGCGAGTACAAGAAAGAAGCATGAAGAGCATGAATTTTATCTAGATATCCATTCATTGTACTACCAAGATGTCTAGAAGCAACAACATTGAGAAAATTTTGATATATACTATAAAGATGTTAAGTATAATTGGTATACAATAATTTTGTTTGTTCTTAAACTTCTGAACACATCTCATAATCATGAAGGAGAGCATAAATTTTACCTAGATATTTAGCCAATGTACCACGAAGATGTCTCGGAGCCACCACATTGAGAAGATTTTGATATACACTATAAAGATGTTGAGTATCATTGATATATAATAATTTTGCCAGTGTCTAAACATCTGAACATGTTTCTGAACATGTTTCGCAAATACGAAAAATTTGTTTTAAAAATAAGTAAATAGTAGATTTGATAACAATGCATAATTGAATATTTTTATTTGATACAGAAAATAATTATTAATTAATCTCCTTGTGTAAAATACAGAATTAATTATTTATGGATAAAAATAATAATAGAGTAATAATAAATATGGACTAAGTCCATTATATTCACGAGAAACCTCATTTCTAGTAACATTGAAATACATTAGGTAAGATGATTAGCATAAATTTGACTCTTATGCTATAATTTAATATTCGAAGCCTTGTCAATGGAGAATGAGCACCATCGAAAGGGAGGTTTGACACAAGGCCACATGCGGCTGATAGAGAAGTAGCATCGTAGCAAAACGAAGGCGTGTGAGAGTGGGTGGAAGTTCCGATTACCACAATCTTGGTAGCACGGTGGTTGCTTGGCCGAGGCGAGTTGGACGGTGCCGGTCCAATCGGCAACGGTGGCAGCGGCTGAAAAAACATCCTGAACAGTGGGTTCACCGAAAATAAGAGGATTAACTCCAAATCTAATTTTGATATTATTCTTGCCAGAGACCGATTAGCTCCAACAAAAATACTGATTTTCTGTCTGTCCTCGGTTGCTCCGGATATTGCTCCTTTCCTGATACTCTGGTACTTCAAAATCCACAACATGAGAGGGGAGTCCTGCAGGCACTCCGACGCTCAAATCAAATTAGGATTAGAATGTGTAAGTGATTTAAGTAAGAGTTTAGAAGTATCTTATTAGTGGTGATTGAGCTCAACGTCTAGAAATGGACTTGGGTCGGGTATGTTATGATTCTGGTATACTTACCTTTCATATATATGTAAGAGGGCCGCCACGTGCCTACGAATAGCATCGTCATGTGCCATGTGGTTAGTTCCTCCTGCTCACCAACGTGGAGTAGTGGCGTTCATGGTTGACCATAGTACCGAACGAGATGAAGTTCTCGATCGGTCAGCCTAAAATGCGAGGTTGTACGAATTGGCCAATATTCTTAGTTTATGTACACGACTGACCGTATAGTTCAGATATCATGATAAAGAAAAAAAAGAATATAGAATTAATTTCCTTTCTGTAAAATATACATATAAGATTGTTTATATATGAATAGAAATAATAAAAAATAAAAGGGAAAATAACAGAAAATATGGAATATATATATATATATATATATTTATTATTTATTTATTGTTTATTGTTTACCACATATCTTAAGACCACTTTATATCTTAAGAGAGTATGGAGAGTGAACCATTTCATTCATTGGTAAATGCATCTAATTCATTTATTACCGTAAAAAAGAAGAAAAAAAAAGATTAAATCTAATCCATCTATTCAAGTTTATGAATAGTTAATGGTTCGTTAATTAATTTTCAAAAATCTAATGAATCATTTGATCAATATTTAATGGATAATGGATCATTTGATCAATATTTAATGGATAAGAGGAATTCAATCTAAGTTTTTCATAATTAAATCTTAATTTATTTGTAAAATGTCCAAGAAATATA